>JAAUYG010293622.1_pt1 | contig 12423 bp, 9 predicted proteins | sample 7278091 | NCBI WGS metagenome assembly JAAUYG01 (sample SAMN14350201, study PRJNA611818) | marine sediment metagenome | isolation source: surface marine sediment (0.6m) | place: French Polynesia: Moorea | collected 2018-08
ATATTGCCAGACACAATGTAGGTAGGTGCTGGCTGGGCACTGGGCTATATTGCCAGACACAATGTAGGTAAGTGCTGGCTGGGCACTGGGCTACATTGCCAGACACAATGTAGGTAGGTACTGGCTGGGCACTGGGCAATATTGCCAGACACAATGTAGGTAGGTGCTGGCTGGGCACTCTGCCACTGAGCTATATTGCCAGACGCAATGTAGGTAGGTGCTGGCTGGGCACTGGGCTATATTGCCAGACCACAATGTAGGTAGGTGCTGGCTGGGCACTGGGCTATATCATGTATATTGCCAGACCACAATGCAGTTAGGTGCTGGCTGGGCACTGGGTTACATTGCCAGACACAATTCAATCACATCTTTTCTTGGGAACAGGCTTCTGGAAGTAAAACTTTTATCTCTAAGGGTTACCTCAAGCCAAGCATGTCATGTTTCAGATAGTAAAACCTGATGTGTGGAGTTTACATCCAGCTAGGCTTGATGTATAGTACCAGTATGTACATGTAGCTTGATGGATGGTGCAAACTGAGTACAATGGAGTTGTGGCTTACAAATTGACACTGCACTGATATCTGGCCTCCTTTGGTCTGACAATCACATACTGCTTTATATGATTTGTGTTTCTTTCCTTGAGTGCAAGTTATTTGAACCAGTGTGTTGACTGCTGTCCTGTTGCTCCAGAACTGTTCCAGGCCATGGTATCCTAATGTCTACACTGTGTTATCCTGTTTGCTCCAGAACTGTCCCAGGCTGTGGTGGATGCTGGAGCCGTCCCCCTCCTGGTCCTGTGTATCCAGGAGCCTGAACTCTCCCTGAAGCGTATTGCAGCTTCGGCTCTCAGTGACATCTCCAAGCATTCCCCGGAGCTGGCGCAGACTGTGGTGGATGCTGGGGCCATAGCACATCTGGCTCAGATGATTCTGAACCCAGACTCCAAACTCAAGGTAGTGGGAAAGTCCTCTAGTTATTGTGTTTGATATCAGGTCTGAGGTTTAGAGAAAAAAATACATTCTAGGAAAGTTTGAGATGATGAAGTGGATTTTTGTAGATCCAATCCTGTTTTGTTTCAGCAAGACTGCCAAGCCCATATAGTTGGTCAGACCCTCTGAAGTTTGCTCTGCTGTGCTGTTTTCCAGCGCCAGGTATTTTCCGCACTCAGCCAGATAGCCAAGCACTCTGTGGACCTGGCAGAAATGGTGGTAGAGGCCGAGATATTCCCTGCAGTCCTCACCTGCCTAAAGGACCCAGATGAATATGTCAAGAAGAATGTGGCCACTTTAATGAGAGAGATTGCAAAACACACGCCAGAGGTAAACTGTTCGGGATGGCTTCCATATTGTCAGTACTAAAATTGGGAAAATATTGATGGCGTGTGTATTTTTAGACTAGACATGGGTTAATCTGTGTCATTTTAAATGCGAGAATGTATTAACATGATTAAAATCATACTCTACACGTATTCGTGATATGACTGAGACATTTTATTTGTCAGACCTTGCAAGGCAGCACCTTACAAAGTATAGATATCTATTTATGATATATATGCGAGTTATTTCTGGGTATGAGACTGATACTGCAGACTGTTCTGTTTTTATTCCTGCGTAGCTGTCCCAGTTAATTGTGAATGCAGGAGGAGTGGCTGCCGTGGTTGACTACATTGGAGACACGAAGGGCAATGTGCGTTTGCCAGGGATAATGATGCTGGGTTACATCGCTGCACATTCTGAGACTTTAGCTATGGCAGTTATTCTGTCTAAGGTAAGTTGCACCATGGCAGTTATTCTGTCTAAGGTAAGTTGCATCATGGTAGTTATTCTATCTAAGGTAAGTTGCATCATGGTAGTTATTCTATCTAAGGTAAGTTGCACCATGGTAGGTATTCTGCTTATACATAAAGGTAAGCTGTGGTCTAATTGTGGAAATGTGGTCATGTTGTATCTGTATGGTATTGCAGATCTGTGAAAGAAGATTAATCTACATTACGTTAATGGTGTACATGTATTTTAAACTTAAATCCTTTGGCGGGAAAATATCCTTAAGATACCTTAAAGAAGCAAAAAGGCAGGGAAAAGGTACCTACTCATCATTGGTCAAAGCTTAATTCATACGGCCAGCTGTGATTGGCCATAGAGGGAGTATGATGACTATGGGGAGTTTGGCTTGGAAACGAAACCTATATTCATGTTGTGATTTAATTGTGGTGGGAAATACTTAATGCTACTGTAAGTTTGAAATTAAACTGTTTATACATTGATATTATTATATGTATGTTGTCTTGTATGGCTCCCAGTATCCTTCCTGGAGGGTATCATGGGTGTAACATCGGTGTTGTTTAGTAACCGTTGCTAGGTTTCCAGGGAGAGTTATCCACTGGGCAGTTATCCATTGTCTTTTTTTGCAGGCATTTAGTTATCCAATGTCTGTTTTCAGGGCGTTGTTCAGTTAGCAATTGCGCTGTCTGAGGAGGGAGAAGACCATGTCCAGGCTGCCACAGCTTGGGCTCTGGGTCAGATTGGCAGACACACACCAGAACATGCCAGAGCCGTGGCTGTGGCCAACGTACTGCCTCGGCTGCTACTAAACTGCTACATACGGGCAGATGCATCAGAAGATCTACAAACAAAAGTAGGACTCGACTTGACTTTTAATGCTAGTGGCTAGTGATCTTGATTTTAATACATCCAGGATTTGATCAGGTTTCTCTAATGAGCAGGTTTGTAATGACGAATATTTGATTTATGTAACTGTATTTTTGCAGCATACTATCATGACTATCGTACAGTATCAGTATAGTAACCTGTAATGTATATAGAGTGGTCTCATGTAAACAGTCCATTAATTACTATGTTATACAGCAATTGATTGAGGTCTGCAAAACAAGCCAGTTTTCCAAAAGTTTTCCTTGCCTATGAAACACATAAACCTGTTACATGCATTCACGTGTGGCATAGCCATATACAAGTGCAGTGTAGTTCAGAGATACAGAGCCTGGTACAACTGTTGCAGCAGCTGTTGTGACCACTTTGTGTTGCAGGCGAAGAAAGCACTGAAGAACATCCTGCAGAAGTGTGTCCATCTGCCAGCGCTGGAGCCATTGCTGCATGATGCCCCACCCAACATTCTGAAGCATGTGGTGGGACAGTTCAGCAAGGTCCTGCCACATGATGCGAAGGCCCGGAGGCTGTTTGTGACCAGTGGCGGACTGAAAAAGATTCAGGAAATCAAGGCAGAACCAGGAACAGCCCTAGCTGAGCATATCAATGGCATAAACAACTGCTATCCTGAAGAAATTGTCAAGTGAGCCATGGCTTCATGCAATATTCTGCGTAAAATGACAATAGAAATAGCAAAGGGTTATTTTCATTATATACAGAAGCCATCATTCCATGTAGACACTTTGTCTTGGTGATAATTACTGATGACAGTTCAAAACTGTACGATCATTACAATAAAAAAAAAAAACCTAATCAGAGCTTTTGATCACCATTGCCAATTGCTCATCATTATAACATCCTGTGGTGGTGGTGAGGACAGAATTTGCAGTTTGACATATTCACCAGTACAGAGGAAATGCTTTCACTCATTTTTAGAGCATGTTTCATAGCAAGATCACCCCAGGCCACTCAATACTCCATAAACCAGTAATTGCATTGCCAGAAAAATAGCCATTTGACTTAGGCAGACATAGCTCATCAAATAGATTGATATTATTCCAATATTTAAGCATGGGTGATAAATGGTGTCACAGTTTGGCAACACATGTAAAGTTGTAGTTGTAGAATGTGTTTCTAAATTTCCTGTGGCAGATAAATAGTTACCATTACAGTAGCAACATTTTATCACACTTGTACCTATAGTAGTAGAATCAACTTACTTTATAGCCATGTATTTGATTGTGCAGATGAATGACCTTGGACTTTTTGTTTTCTTCCAGATATTATTCTCCAGGTTATTCAGATGCTTTGCTGGAGAGAGTGGAGACCTACAACCCGGAATAAAGCCTGGTTTAATATGCCATAGGAGCAGTACGACCCTTGCACGGTTTTCTGTGATATTACATCTTAGAGGAATCAGCAGATTTACTGCTAACACAAGATATATGCAGCTTATTTCATTGGTTTTGTGATATTGAATATAGCCTTCATGTAAGCCATGGGGTGACACTGTTCATCAGTGTTCAGTTTCTGATGCAGAGAAAGTCGTTGTGTTAAAGAACATTGCCTGTATTTGTGAAAGAATGCTTACATCCAACTTACTTAAGAACCAGTCAGGAATATCAGAAAAAGAGACTACCCAGCAACCCCATTCTAAACTGTGTATGTGGTATGGTTCAAAGACTGAGCAGCTTCAGAATTGTCTATAATGCTGTACATGATTTGGTCATACAACTAGTATGGCACTTCTTACACAAACAGGTTATATGTCTATATATTTCTATGTGTACATAAGAATACTGCACTATGTTGGACTCTTGTGCTTGATAAAGTAGTAAGGGATATCATGTTTTTTGGTTGTATTTTTTAAACCCCAGTTTCTTTTCAACGTTTGTGAAACATATGTTATATATCTGTATTTGTTTTACTGATTGTGATGAGGTTTTTTTGCACAAGGGGAAAATGTGTATAATTTTACTGGCGCTTTTAATCTCTCTTCAGTATGTAACATATATGCTGGTCTGCTGTCAGTGACAACCTCAAATACTGAAAAGTATTTATGCTGTAGTGTTCTGGGCTATGTTGAAGGTTGTCTGTGCACTGTGTGCAGCTGTGGGAATCTTAAAATACTGAACAGTCACACTGCAAAGAGCTGCATTTCTGCATCGAGTGTATCTACACATCTCATCCAGGTTTAATAGGTGGTGCGAGTGCGAGGGGTTCACGCACTCACACCACCTAACCTGGATGGGATCTGCAAGGAATGAAGCCTTCTCAACCACATAGAGGCTAGATCATTCGGCAAAGCCAAATGGGCCACACGCAGGCAAGTCTCCCCATTGGAGCTCTCAGGTGCCTGTGGGAGAGGAGAACCCTGTGATTTGGAAGATTATTTAAGCTAAGTTCCTCTGCCCAATGGCTAATCTATAAATAGACAAGTGAAAATACAGCAGTGCGACCAGGGCTTTGTTTCATAAAACATAAAGACGTCTTTACATAGGCCTGCTAGCCTATGTAAAGACGTCTTTGAAGTTTTATGAAACAGTATAGGACTTTATAACACCAGCGACACCCCTGGTAGGATTACAACACGGTGATGACAGGCGATTGACATAACAAGACATAAGACAAATTACATTCACACTATTTTAGGTAGTGTATTTGAGTGTATTTGGCTGTATGAGCGTTTGCTATGACGACGTTAAATGAAATAGTGGCGAGGAGAGGCTGAAGTGAAACTATAGCTGTCCACAATTTCCCTCACATACTGCTGAACCAAATGCAGAGCAGAGACAACAAACCCACTTTCATGAAGTATAGGGGTGCTCAAACACTGGTGCACAAATCTGCACTACTACAGAACACCACAGTGGTTTTTTTTTGGTGTGTAGGGTACCTTCAGAAGCTGTCAGTCCTGGTTTATGTGCCTTCTCACCCAGGCATACCCCCTGTGCGCCGTCAGTTTGTGCAGCAACCTCAGGTAAATAAAAATTAAGCTACAGCAGTCACTGTCATTGCATACTTTTATCATGAACCATAGAGATCTCCCTGTACAACAACCAGAAGAGCATACATCCAAACTCTTGATTATTGCCCTTATACTAAGTGGTGACCTATAAACCCAGGTCATGACCAACCTATATACCCCTGTGGCTACTATATATAATGACCTAGGAGTTAGTTGGTCTGCCCAGGCCGTCTGCTGTGACGGATGCGATGTCTTGTATCATATTATTTGTGTATCTCCAATGTCTGCAGCAGATTTGGAGGACCTTAATTACCAAGGACTGTAATCTGGCTCTGCTGCAAATGTGACTGTCAAAACATTACCTCATTCCCGTACCCCTTGTTCAAACTCGCAAATCTTTGTTACCCTCTGAATGACCTGTCTGTCTTTGAGGTGAGCTCACCCACACTCGAAACCTTATGCCCTCAGTGTAGAAGTAGCCCCCTGGCCCAACCCAGAAGCCAGGGCAGTGATGGTCGCAACCGACCAACCTGCCTCCTCCCTAGACAGTGAGCAGCCTAGATGATAGTGCTTACGGGTTACCCACCAAAGAACCTGAGAACACTTATAGTGCATATGGGGGAAAGCATCACAGTTTAGCGCAGTACTGCGCGTACATCAAATGTGACATACTATTTGGCAGTGAATCGAAACTCGCCCCTGATATAGGTGATGCCGAGGTGTTGCCTTTAGGTTAGCCTTCAGGTTACAACGTATACAGGGAGGACAGGAAACATGGTGGCGGAGGGGTATTCCATCCTTATAAAGCAGTGCTACCCATCATCAAGGCTGGACACTGCAGAATGGGTAAGCACCAGTGAGCAGGTGTGGGTAGTGGCCCTAAAAACTTCAAGTACCTGGTTATTGACAGTTTCTACTGCCCACCTACGGCCAACTCATCGCCCTTTGCTGAACTGAGTGACGTGCTGTGTAGTGCCTTTAAACAGAAAGGTAAAACTGTCATATCGGGAGATTTCCGCATGAAAGGCATTAATTGGTAGTCACAATCATTGACTGACAGATGCAGCCATCCAGCCCTATGTGAAGAACTGATAGACCTTTCAAATAAGAATGGGCGGTCACAGTTACAGTAGATGCCCATACGTGAGCAGAGTACACTAGACCTGCATTTTGCATCACCTTCGTCAGACATAATCTACCAACAGTAACTGCAACGTGGAAGAAAACTGGCAATTTTTCAGATCGCACATTGAAAACATTGTTCCCGAGCATGTTCTATCATATGTGCTGGGTGGAAGACAACACCTCCCATGACTGAACAGAGACATAAAGATTAAAATTTGTCACAAGAATTAATCGCTTGTACTTCCAAGCACGATCAATGAAGAGACATGAAGATTGGGAAATATATAAGAATGCCAAAGCACAAACACAAAACTGCATGAGACAGGCACAATGGAATAATGTAAATGACATCTTGAGCACTAGAGACACCAAACAGTTCTGGGGGTATATAAAATCAAAGAGTATGGACACTGCGGGAACATCGCCTCTGAAAGAAAACAAAAAGCTTCAGAGTGATAGCAAAGGAAAAGCGGAGTTACTTGGCAGGCAATAATAATTCCAATCTGTGTTCACGCAGGAAGACTCCACCAATATCCCATCCCTGGAAGGGAAGGTCCTATCCTGAACTGTCTAGGCTAAACATCAAATTAAAGGTGTGGAGAATCTCTTGTCACAGATACAACCCAAAACGGCCTCCGGTCCTGATGAAATACATAACCGAATCCTGAAGGAAACAAGAGGCACTATAGGACCCTATCTGGCAGCCATATACAATCAGTCACTCTGCTCAGGCCAACTGCCGGGCCAAGACTAGTTGCACGCCAATATATCGCCAACATTTAAGAAGAGGAACCGCCATGAGGCAGCTAACTACAGGCCCATATCCGATCCTTACTAGTGTCTGCTGTAAAACCATGGAGCGTGTCATCTGCACTCACATCTGCAGCCATCTTGACAGGGATTACATACTCTCACACCTCCAGCATGGGTTTAGGTAGCCGAGGTCGACTTTTCGGGCTCTGACAACACTTATCGACTATACAGAGCCAAAATCAGAAGTGGCACTCGTGCGATTCACAGCTACTCATCACTGTGAATGACCTAATGTCATACTATGACAGAAAAACCAGATCGATGTTACCATATATTGGATTTCTCAAAGATGTTTGATGTCATCCCCCACGAAAACCTGCTGAAGATCGAGCACTATGGCATCAGAGACACCTACTGATGGATCTGTATGTTCTTAACACAATGGAAACAAAGCGTCCTGGTACACGGATCCCATTCCACCAAGGTCCATATAGATTCTGGGGTTCCTCAGGGGACACCTCCTAATTCCTGCTTGACATAAACGATCTACCAGACTGTGTCTCTTCCCAGGTCTGACTTGTCGCAGATGATTGCCTGCTGTACAGACCCATAACATCACAAAAGGACCAAATGCAACTACCAGATACTTGCAGCTTGGGCCAATACCTGCAGGGGGGGGGGGGGGTGTTGTCATTTAACCCTTGGACATGAAGATCAGCACCTTTTTATTTCATCTCTGTGGGTGTATCTGCAGTGAAACACCCACATTGGGCACATCTGTGCGAATGCCAGCAAAACACTAGGTTTTCTCCAGAGGAACCTGAAGAGGTGCCCAACCGATCTAATAGATCTAGAGTTTGCCTACTTTGCATTAGTAGGCGCCTCCAAGCTCAACTATGGAAGCTCTGTATGGGACCCACACCTGGCAAAGGATAAGGATCTACTAGACAAGGTCCAGAAAAGAGGTTCCAGGTTTGTCTGCCATGACTACTGGAGGGACAGTAGATTCTCTGGAGGCCTGATGTCAAAACAGCAGGGTTGCTATGCTCAATCGGATCAAAGGTGGCAATCCCCATCAATGTTTACCTGACTAATGCCAACACACGAACATGCTCCATCAATAGTACGAAGTACCGCCACAAAGCAGTGAGAACCACACCTTACAAGAACTCCTTTTTCCCATGCACATTTGTTAACTGGAACACCACCACCACAACCATAGACAGCTTGAGGGACAGAGTTAGCCGACAGGCTGATTAAGTGGGCATGGGCATACCCCACCCCCAGCCCCCGTGTGTCATTAGAGACTGACTGAAGCCACAAATCATAAAATAAAAGCCATGGGTATTGCCACCAGCGATAGTGTGCATGAACAAGAAGATAGTTAAACAATGAACCCTGACCAACTATTGTGACTATGTCTGCTTCTGATTAACTAACCTTTCCCTAGCTCCATTTGGGTAATATCCCTGGAAGCATTACGAACATAAAATTTAATCGAATTGCTCACACAATATGCAAAATAAATATAAGAATCCACAAGGAACAATATCATCCAGGGTTAGAAACTCCAGTCAGGTTTCAAAGTTTTCCTGAATTCCAAGTGTTCATGAGGTATCCTGGTTAATAACAAGTCTCTGTGTCTGGAGAAAAGTTCATCCCATGTATGTTCAGGGGACTGATTTGGTCGAAATACACCCATTTCCCGCCGGGAGTAAAAAATCTTGCGCCGGGCGTTAAAAACCTTGCGCCCGACATAAAGCAACCCCCCGCCTAAACTTAGCCTGCCAGGCGTTTTGCGCCTGACATAAAGCTACCTCCCACATAAAGTTACCCTGCCGGGCGTTAAAAATCTTGCACTGGCGCAGTTATTTTACGCCGGACAGAATTTCATTTTACGGCAGGCGCCAGTTATTTTATGCTGGGCGGCAGTTTTTTTTTATGCCCGGTGGGAGCCAGGAGTATTCCGACTAAATAATGTCCCAAAACATACCTCTTCATCCTCATTTTATCCAGTGAGTATTTTGTAATATATTTTCCTGTTCGTTCTCATTGCAGTCACGACTTTGGACTGCACAGGACGCCACAATACATATACTCTCACTTATCTTCATTCAACAGCATCTATTCAGGTCGGTTCAAGGATTCATCCGGCTTTCTGTAGCTTTAAGGTACCTCGCCAACTCAACATCCCGAACAGCCATCTTTCACTCCTCCCTAGTCTGGTATTTTCTTTTACTTTGTTACTGTGCGACGAAGTTGGCCATATCACCTCCTTCCTCCAATCAGGCATTTGACCTTTGCTAGGAAACGACCTACCTGAGACCTACCTTCATGGCTAAGTACTCGCGAATTTCATGGGTGCCTTGCGGCCAGCCTCCCCTGGGGTATCTCTATTTGGTCAAACCAATTGGTTCTGCACCAGGACCTAGAGGCACTATCCTGGTTTGCCCTACACCCACCTCCAAATAATTGAGTGGATGCCTGTGACACTGTCAGTTGGTGTCACTTTGGCTTGGAGTGCTCATGTATATTTGGTGTGTATTTGGGGCTACTGTGGTGATTGTTAGGACTATGGGTTGGTGCATCACAAATGACAGCTGCTAAGACTTCTGAGGGGACCTGAGTATGGTAATTGACTGGAAGACTACTCTTGGCGTTCCATTGGGAACAGTTGTCCTGGAAAGGCCAGATGTCCCACACTCATCCCACTAGAGTGACTGGGTGAAGTGTATTGTGCAACCTGTGATGGAGAGAGGGTGGGAGATATGAATGGGTCAGGGGTGGCTTGCTGCTCCTCTGGTAGGCCATGAATTCTTTCTGAAGAGCTATATTCTCCTCTGTCCTGTCCAGCTTGTCCTGTAGTTTCCTTCTCCAGTTTGGTTCCCATTTCCCCTTGGAAGGTTGATGGCACTATTCCTCCCAGCACAGAGTTTCCAGACGAAGTCAAGGCAATGTTGTGCCTCTTCATCGCCTTGTTATGGGCAGGCTGATTTGCATCGTCCTGCACAAAGGTGCAGATCGTCCACCAAAGGTGGCATGGACCTCTCTGGCAACTCAGCTTGTCTTCACTCTACCCTGCTGAGCATGTCAGCACCCTCGCGACAGAGTTAGCTTCCCATAACACCTGCGTGCCCTGCCCCACCAACACTATATCTTGCATACAGATTGGGAGTGCAATGGCGTTCCTTGTGGTTCAAGCTCAGCATAACTGGACCTCCCAGAATGCCACTTTCTAGGGGTGGATTGATTGTCTCAGTAACATTCATGTTACTCTTGGCACCTACCTGTCAGCAATTGCAAATTCATCACAAGAGCCAGCAATGGTATTTCTGCCTGGTTACAGGCCTGGGCGCCAGCCCTAGAGTATTGGTAGTTAAGTCCATGAACGATTGGCAGGACAAGAACAACCTGATCAGTATAGTGGTTAGCTCTCAGTGGAAAATATGACAGTTAAAGATGACACAAGTTTTGGGCTAGCTTTATTTTGCTTCAGAAACCTTTCATCTGTCTATTCTTGTAGAACATATTAAGATTTTTAGCTGTTGCATATTATTTGCATAGTGCTTTGAGAATTTTCTTCTAACGGTTCACTTTACTTCCTTTTTTCACAACACTTAAAATCAACACTATATCTTGGCTTACCCATATCCCCGGGCCCATATCAATCCAAAGTGACCCCAGAAGTCTTTTTGTCAAACATAGTTCAGGACACCAGTATGATGGGCTTATTACACTTTGCAGTGACACAACCAGAATCCTTAGATGGTTCGTATCTGGTATTTGCAATGTATCTGATATCTGTTATCAGGTTTTATCACATGCCAACAATAGATCTACCATAGAACAATTAATGGTTGACATATTTGTAGATCTATTATTAGTATTGTTTATGTCATGATCTTATAAATTTTACTCTTGAATGAATTATTTTGGGTAAACACTGGGTGTGTTTGAACTTATTAGGGGTACAAGATAGATTTTGCTCGTAAACCCATAAAATGAAAAAAAAATCGTATGGCACATAGAAATCAACGTACAAAGAACTCTTCAAAGGGAAATACAAATGGCGCTAAGGGTTGTTTGAGTAGTAACGATGACGAGCAAAATTTGAGAAAGGAATCGGTATTCATCTACTTTCCAACTTGGCAGCATATAGTACAGGTGTTCTGTTTTGGATACAAATAATTAATCTGTTTGTGTAAATTATCTTGCAAGTTGCAGGAATATTTATATCTAGCAAAATGGTAAGTATTTCACGAACAGTACTCGCGTACTATTATTACTAGCTTAATACTTCATCTGTGGGAGCTTATGGGTATTCCACCTTTCAGTTTCATTCTCTATTTTCAAACAGTAATTGGTAATTTATTCCCAGACAATGCAGCAATATCGTACAAGTTAATTCGGTGTCATAGAACGTTGATTTTAAGTGGGCGATAATATCACCTTTCGCCATGTAAGTGCCTGGAGGCTAGCCGTGAACGACCCTTTATGACAGGTACATGGGTAATGTAGCAGCACTGTTATTGTTACATCTCAGTGTGACTTCGAAAACGCAAATACCCAGATGTCCTTATCTGATTCTTTACACTGTGGTCAAGTTCTGCAAAGCATCATACTATACACAAAGAATTTGAGATTTTCTGTTGTGTAACATAACCCCGGGAATGTAACGGTCTTTCTTGTTGGGGCATCCCGATCCCCTATGGGCTTGCTGACTTTTTTTTTTCTCCTCCTTCTCCTCGGTTTCCTTCCGCCGCCAAATATGTCATTCTCGGAGGCCAAACACAATGAAGGAAATCTTGTATTGACCTGGTATTTTAGGAAAACGTTCTTAAACATAGTCTTCAGATCAAGTGTACATTTTTTTCTGGTGCGATCATTTTCTACTGAGTTATGACCGTTTTTGAG
>JAAUYG010009295.1_pt1 | contig 12422 bp, 7 predicted proteins | sample 7278091 | NCBI WGS metagenome assembly JAAUYG01 (sample SAMN14350201, study PRJNA611818) | marine sediment metagenome | isolation source: surface marine sediment (0.6m) | place: French Polynesia: Moorea | collected 2018-08
CAGGGCTGGATCTAGACCCAAAATCTGACAGATGCATTTTCACGGAAATTTGCTATTGACTAAAACTCAGAAGAATAGAAATAATCTGCAAAATTCTAAGCCAAACATGGGAAATATACATTTTGACTAACTTATTAATAATACTATTAAAAACTTTAGAAACTGACCGATGCAAACAGTAATGTATGCATCCCCATCAAAATCTGACAGATGCAATGGCATCTGTTGCACTGGTCTGGATCCGGCCCTGGGGTGCTTGACTATGGGCTAGAAACTTACTACTTACGACTACCTTAGGAATGTGCATAATTTTAAAATTATATCTAAGTCACCGAAGAATTACATAGATTTTATACTCGAGCGACATACACTCAGTGTGCAGCTGATGTTTGTTTTAATCTTTAAAAATAAAAAGTCTGTATTATGCAAAAATAAAAACTGTTTTTGGTAAGTGCCGTGCAAGACGCAGCTGAAAATAAGTCACTGCTACTACCGTATAACTCGTCTATGAAGTAAGTGTATACTGTACACAAATAAGCCCCCCCCCCCCATCCCATCCCAAGTAGACAATATGTATACCACTATATCTGGATCTGGATTACTAATCTGTAAATAACCCCTTGAGGCAGTATCACAAAGCTGTATACTAGATTTATTTACGGCAATATTTGTTCATGTGTGTAACTGCGATGGGGTGGGCTTGGGCAGGCTAACATAAAGCCACTGCTACTATTACCGTCGTGTAACTCGTCTATCAAGTACAATGTATATATACTGTGCAAAGAAAATAATAATAATAATAATAATAACCTCCCCTCCCATTCCCCCATTGCATGATATGAATAGCACTGTGTGCTAGATGTACTTCAGGCAATTTTTGTTCCAGTATCCATAGCTGTGTAACGGGGCGGGGTGAAGTGGGTGAGCTTAAGTTTTTCGCACAGCATATCGTGCATAGCAAAGTGTCCGGAATACCTTTTAACTGCGTATACTAAAATCATTTAGAGAGGTTACTGATATAGCCTTATTGCCACTAATGCTGCAAGCTGCCTGCAGTTGGTGTGGTTAGTGTGTCGGGGCTTTTATGTAATGTCGCAATGCAATGCAATGAACCCTGCAAGGAAAAAGTGTCATGGATTTGAACGCGACCCCCGCCACATTTCACGACAAACAGCTGATTTTTTTTCTTTTAAGTCTTACATGAAACACAAACCTCTATTTTAGGCTAGATCTATGGCAACTATTGTAAACGTGTACATGTACATATGTACATATATACACGTATATTGGGGGTAGCATGTACATATATACACGTATATTGGGGGTAGCTTAGTTTTAAGTGCTTTTATAGTCAAAACAGTATGTGTTTTACCAGTTGGTATGGAAGTGCTATACCCAGTATAAGTGTATTATGAAATAAATGAAATAAATAAGATAAAATAAATAAATAAAAAAATAAATAAATAAATATGTACAAGCAACGTGGTACATATCAATATATGTTTAAGCCTAATTCTTCCATGCGAACAGTGTTGTCTAATAGGTAAAATGTTTGTGGCGCGAATTTAGGGAATGCAATTTGTGAACGAAAGTCAAATTTTTCATAAACAGAGGGACGGCGCAACCAATAGAAAGAAATGCAACCAATAGAAATCACGGCCTGTGCTCTAAGAGTTTAAAATGCCTGCGCTATCGAAGTCAGCCCCAGCAGGACTGACAGCGCATGAGGTACTTTGTATATTGACCTATTTATGAGAAACGGCCGCGGGGACCTCGATCACACGTCAACTGAGCTACACATGTAGGGCTAGACTTTAGACTGAGACCTACCCGTGATTTCGTAACTGGGACAGTCGATATGCAGTGTACAAGGAGAGTACCGATAACTAATTTTTATGTCCGATTTTGAGGATTTTGAGTTTGGTTGTTGAGCAAGATTTTAAGCTGCAAATAACGGAATCACACACGCACACTGGATAAGATTAATTTGGGACCAGACGGTCGCCAGACACATTAGGCTGCTCTAGTTGCTTTGGGAAACTCATGCAGAAGTGAACCAGTGATACTATCATACTGTGCAGTGAAACGCGGAAGCCTTCACCGACTAACTTGACGGAAGGTAGGTGCAGAAGCGCAAGAGACAGAATCCTAATTTGGCGTTTATAATCGGACAGGACAGTAGGGACTCGACACGGCTGCTTTTCAAAACGGAGCCTTCAAGGATGTTTCTCTCTTGCAGTCGGTGAACGCCAAGCAGTACCTTTGCACAATTCATCATTTACACCGAATATGATATCTATGCGTGTTCGGGGTGCCATTGTGGCGTCACGATGTGGCTCAAGATGGCTGTCTAGTACGACTTCCGCTCCTGAACGACAAGATGCAGAAATCAAACCGCTGTCGGAAATGCCCGGTCCAAAGGGCTTGCCAATAGTGGGAACGAGCTTTGAGATGATGCGAAATGCCAAGAGGTTTTTCGATCGGGTGAATGAGCAGCATCGGAAATACGGCCATATTTACAAGGAGTCGTTTGGAGGGTACACGACTGTGTATCTCAGTGATCCTGATGTCATCCGGGATTTCTATCGTCTGGAGATCCAGAATCCGACACGACCACCTCTCATACCTTGGCTGCACTGGAAGAATGAGAACGGGAAGAGAATCGGGCTATTCTTGTCGTAAGTCACATACATTACCGGCAGATTAGGCAGCTTGGATTGAACGTGCGCAGTATAATACTTATATATATATATCCTATACTTATACTCCGTAATTCGGATCGATAGGGTTTTCGTTTACCTGTCTCAGACTACATGTAGTTGCTGTGTTCATAGTTGCGGCAGGTCCGTAATTTGTTCATTATTCCCCCTGTCATAAACATATATTTAGTTTACACTGAGTTAACCTACCCAAAGAGACTGTCTTGTAACCCAAATTACTCTGTTTTGGTGCTTTCCAAGACCCGTGCCTAATCACACACCAAGTGCATGAAGTGTATAATGTTTTTTGAAGTAAGAGGTCCATGCTTCAATTTGACTGTGTGGTACGGTGGGGTGTGGATGTAGGTATAAACAACTGCTACACCCCACCCCCCACCCCCCCCCACCCCCACCCACCCCCCGCTCCTCCCACCACCACCACCACCGCCTCCGCCACTACCACCACCATAACCATTGCAACTACCGGTACTACTGCTGCTGTTGCTGCCGCCGCCACCCCCACCCCTACCACCAACACTCAGTACTACTACTACTGCTGCTGCTGCTGCTGCTGCTACTGCTACTGCTGCTCCTGCTGCTCATGAGGCTGCTGCTGCTGCTGCTACTACTACTACCACCACTACTACTACTACTACTACTACTACTACTACTACTACTACTACTACTACTACTACTACTACTGCCGCTACTACAGTACAACTACAGGTGATGCTGCAGTGACTAAATACATAGGTTTCGATGTTGCTAGTAACACTACACTGCTAGTCTTTCTATCACTGCAGCTATTACTGCCGCTCTTCTTGATAATAGGAAATGTTCCTCTGAACCGTCTGTGCGTTGATAATATCAGGAGACATCCTTCAAACAGAAGCTGTACGAAAATCAAAAGCAATGAAATTTCTGGACTTTTATTGTTATCTCTCTTCACTAAACATCAGAGTACGGTGTGTGTGGAGACATTCACACGATTTAACACACGACAACGTTCCAGCAACGGGACCACATATTGACTAGTTAGTACACTGGAATGGTCTGGGGGTACAATATATATACCTGTAAAGTAAATTTTATACACATTTTAATATGTACATCTGATTGTCTCGACAGTACAACCGAGTGATTTCATCGTCCTTCCTGCATCAAGGGTCAAGTTTTCACCACATTAAGTAGCAAATCAAGCAACTTTGCAGGGTGGTCTCGTGCAACTGAACGTTAATTATTAATTATTGAATGTTAATTATTAATTTTTAATTAAATATTAAGTAGCCTATCAAGCCACTTTCCTGCATGGTTTCGTACAATTGAATGTTAATTACTGTAACAGTAGCAATAATTGTTATTTGCGTATTTGCGTACAGACGAATGGCACTGGCAAAACTGATATATATAACATCTTATAAGTGATGGCTACAGTTATATATTAGAAAAAAAAGGCCTAGCTCTCCTATATAAAAAATGGAAGTAAAAGGATGTGGTAAACCATTTCAGTTTCTGCATTTGTTTGCTCGATTGCTCGACTAATAATTCTGTTTACATTTATAAAACTAACATTTCCTTAAACCCGCCGAAATCGTCTTCACTGATCATAATCAAATAAGTTTCCATGCAGTATCAGAAAAAAAATGAGTCATTGGTTGTGCACCTGACCACGTGATGAGTTGTAGGACCACAATCGCCAGTGGTACACTAGAAGACAAAAAACACTCAGCTGAAGTTGCACGTCTGATTACGTCACTCAAAGACGTCCGAGTTATTGATTTTCTGCCCGGTTTACGTGGCCGATGCGGCCGGGTTTAGCACGGACCCGTATTGACACGCTGAAAGAGGGGTCTGCCGACTGGACATTCCCGAGTAGCTGAAGTTAGTGGAATGCTGCTTGGCCTTGAGCCTGAGGGTGGCCAGGCTGTCCGAGCTCTGGTGGTCCCGGTTGTACAGGTACGACGCGGCGTACGGACAGGGACTGGCCGGGTTAGCTACGTTACTCCCCACGCTAGGGACGCTGGGAACGTTCATTGTCGGCACCATGCTCGTCGACATGTTGTTAGGAGGAGAGGAGAAACACATCGGCTGGGTGTTCACTACGGGGGACAGGTGGTTCACGGCGGAGTTGAGTCCCCAGGGGAAGGTCTTGGAGCCGAGGGCCGGCAGTTTGGAGTCCCAGTTGTTGTAGGAGGAGTAGCCGGAGTACAGCCCCGTGTCAAACGGTTGCACGAAACCGTTATAATGAGGGCCGAACCCGTTCTTAAGGGTGTCGAAATTTCGCTCCTTCTTTCTCCATTTAGCGCGACGATTCTTGAACCAGATCTGGATAAGTCAAAGATTATAACCAACAATTATTACAGGTTTGATTACACTTTTTTTCCAATACAAGTACATGATATCCTTTCATATATTTATATTTATAACTAATACATTTACTTATAATTACTTACTTTACTCACTCATTCGCTACACTTAAGTGCTAATTTACTCATTTAAATTGATTTATTATTTATTTATTCATTTATTTCTATTTACATATTAGAGTAACTATTATTTGTGGCATGGTATGGTGTTAGTGTATGTTTTCTCAGATTTAATTTTTGTATGTAATTAGTTCAGCCAATACTAACCCGAACTCTGGCCTCGGTCAGGTTCGTCCAGGCCGCGATCTCCTCCCGTGTCGCCATATCCGGATAGCGGTTTCTCTGGAACGTGGCCTCCAGCTCCTGGAGCTGCTGACTGGTGAAGTGCGTCCTCTGGCGGCGGGTCCTCTTACTTCCTTTCTTGTCTCCGTCGCCAGAGGCGTCCACATCATTGCGGGCCTTGTCCATGTCTGCCAGGACAGAAACGCAGGGCATATCACATACTGATTGATTGGTCTGAACGTTTACGGTCGGGACCAATATCACTGAACTAAATACCGTCAGGGAACGACAAAATACTACTACGTAGTGACTATAGAGACCGAAAACTTATTGTTAAGTACAAAGCATCTATTCACAAATAATTTAAGTATATGCAAAAATCGTGGTGCCAGCACAGCGGCCGGGTGAGTGACATATAGCTTAGACAGAATGCTGCTGCAGGATTTAAAAGAAGTGTTTGTAGAATAGCAGCTTGAATGATAGTAGGGTTAATAAATCGCTTTGCTTGTAACTGATAAATATATCTACAAGGTTGTTCGGCGGTGATAGAATATTGATTTAATACAGTTGGGATTCGATCAGATGCTGTAATTACACGAATACTGAAATAATAAAAAAAATGCTAGCTATATATCTACAACACTGTAGTTACTATATAGAGCAACTTCTTGCAGTAGTGTACCAAAAGTGTAACGATTGGCGAATTTAATTAATTGGATGAATAATATTCATCGATGAAGTTCTTTCATAAGTCATTTTCGGTAATTTTCATTTGGTGGTATGCCTTTCAGGCACCGTTATCTCATCTAAACAGACCAATTGTGAAGGTACAGTAATCTCTAATCTTCCAGTTTAATCACAGTCGAGGGCATTTGTTAAATAAAGTGTGGATGTCGAATATTTATCGAGTGAGTGTTATAACTACAGTATATTACATTTATTTATAGCATAGATAGTTTTCTTTATCAGCACGTTACAATTTTGAGTATAAATTTGCGTCGTACCTTTGCATGACTTCTTCCTCTAAACATGCTAACAGCAGCAAAGATGTCCATCAATTCCATTTCCAATGGGTCCACTTTTCATAAATATTTCTACACACACGTATATCACTTTTAATTAAAGGCCACAATTTTCTGAAACATTACACCTTTTTATTATAATCTAACACTGCTCTTTCAAACTACGATTCCATGTGCGACATCTATAGATTCACGTGACCTGTGTAATTTGCGCAAAACTTCATGAAAATATCATGACCCTTACACGGACTGCACAGTGACGGTAGTCAGTGTTGGGGTCGGGTGGGGGTGTTGAAACTAGCCAATATTTTAACTGTGTCGGAGCAGAAATTGTTATTATATAGTTTTAACATATGGAGAGAAATAATTAGGCATGCAGAATTGCCGTGGTCGTGATGTCTATTTTAGGCCATGCTGCAAGAAAACAGTAAATGTGTCCGTGCCGTTAGCGGCATAACGGCGGCACAGTCGCACATCCCCACATGTCACAGGCCTCACGGGGTGGAAAATATTATATTGTCTTTCCCTTCTTTTTCTATCTTTTGATTATTGATTAATCTTCTTCTTTATCAGTTCCCAGTTCCTTTTGTATAGGTAAGATATGTTAAGGAATGTGAGCGGTCATTATACTTCTTCAGTACGGCGTCCGATTTACGTCCGATTAACCTGAAAGACGAGGAATGGATTCCCTGAAAAAAGGGGTTATATTTTTGAGGTGTTTCTCTATGCTAAATAACGCGGAGCGGTGCGATGGTGAGCTGATGCCGTACGCTACATTACTGATAGATGGGTGTTCTCGTTTTCAACCCCAAGTTGGGACTCTTCTTGACTCAGCGGGCTGCTTAATTTGCACATGGAGAGCCACCTCACTCAAATTTACTCCAAAAAGAATAATGGAGAACAAAAACGAAAGTTTCAGCTGGAATTAAAATACCCGACCTGTATAGTGGTCAACCCTTACCTTGTAGTTGTGTCTTGCTGGAGTCCTTCCTCTTGGATTCCGGGGGTCCCCGTGTGGGCTGACTGTTGGGGATCAGGGGTCTCTTCTCTGGAGGAGGTGGTGGGGCAGTCTGGATAGTCAGGCCCTGGGACATCAATCCGGACACGGAACTACAGTTGGCTTGGTTTCCGGCCGAGTGAGGGTGAAGTCCGGTTCCGGTAGCTGTACTGGCCACTCGGTCTCTGGCCTGGAGAGTGGCTGGTGAGGCCAACCCCATATGGTTATGGTGGGTATGCTGCGTGTCTAAACCCCCCATGTACTGCTCCAGCACGAGCGGATCTCCCAACGTATCCATTTATCACAGTTCCCGGCAACTAAGACCGACTAAAACCTCGGGCTCAAAGCCGCCTTACGCAAGCTGCCGGGGGAGGATTGGGAGCTGATATGACTTTATAGCGGGCGTCCCGGGAGTGGAGCGGTCGGGATAAGGCAGCTCTAGGCGTCTTACCGAACGCTGGGTGGCGGCTTTCGCTCAGATCCGTGCCGCTCAGCCCAGGGATTTGCTTCAACTCGCGGACAAGTCCAGCAACAGCTTCCTAAAGACCCCGCTCCTCAATCCAGCGAATCGCTGTCGGCTGCTCCCAGATCCGCCGGATAACCTTAATTTGGGCAGAGAGCGCCTCGCCTAGGAGGAGCTAGACGCCGCTGACTGGGCGAACGGGGAATGATAGATCGCGTCCACCAATGGGAGCGCATCCCAGCGTGACGTCACGCGCAGGCAGACGACTTTCGCCTCACGTTTGATGAATTTTATTGCGAGAGGGAGGGAGTTTGGCAGTGGCTTAATATCCGCCGCTTCACTACCTTCCAAATCCCACAGCTTCCAGTGCTTGTGGCGATGCACAAGGCACCAGTAATGGAGTAAACAGTGGGATTTTGGAGACAGTCCGGGCTCTTTCACTGGCTAAAACAACCACTCCCCGAGAATAGCGTTTAAATGAATCTAAAGGTGATTCACTGGCTTTGCTGAAGCACGGCTTCTGCAAATGAAGACAAGTAAAGATACGGAGGGCTGTCATGTAAAAAACTGAAACAAAAGGAACGAAAGGACGACTTTAAATCGCCCTTTCGAGTCAAAGTTAAACCTCAGTACAACTGCTTATTAGAATAGATGTTCCCAAAGAGTGCTATAAACTTAGGTTTCAGATAATTTATAAGCCAACAGTTTTACTCTAAATTAATACACATTTTTCCCACATAAAACCCTTTCTTCCAGTGACAAGCCAAGTTTCACAGAATGTTACATCGGCTAACCGTTCCACTGCAGGGAGGTATTATGTATTTGCCAGCAGGTTATTATTGCATTTGGCTTTTTATGGCCAGCTGCCTCTTAATACGCGATTGTCAAATATGATTTTTCACATTAACGCCATTTTGGGTTTTCTTATTCTATTTTTTTTTTTTTTTTTGCCCCAGTTGGATTCTAATTACATCAGCGTAGCCCCCTTTTTCGATGGCTGAAATACCAGGCAGTGTTCCCGACCTTCCCGGATGTGACGTCACACAGCGCCGCCACGTCTTTTGCTGTCATCATATGGCGCCGCCACGGTCGCCGCCGCCGATCGAGGGAAAGTAGCCCCATTTCGGGGGAATTATCAGCCGAAGATGGTTGAAATTAATTGTGTCACTTTAGATGAAACAGAGATTACGACGCTATCTGCAATGATGACGTTTATTGGAGGTAGGAAATTGATGGTACGCCGTACGGGTGAAGTGGGGGCCCCGGGCCCGGGAGCTGGCCGGCCGATATATCACGGATCAGGCCCCCGACTCCGTGACAAGTAAATCCCTCCTCCCATGCATGCCAAATAAAGGCAATAAGCGGGCCTGGGAGGCGGGTTGGAGGGAAGCGGGCGGGGGAAAATATAGATCTCAGTAGTCCGGGTCTGACAGCCCCCCCTGGGGGAAGTACCCAGTACCACCACCACCACAAGCTAGGACTCAATGCTAGCAGGCAATGTCTTGGAATGAAAAAGGAAGACCGAAGGAATTGGAAAAGCGCGGACACTAGAGCTGTGTCAAAGACGCAGTTTAAGGAGACCGATACATGCACACTATTTTCACACCGTCTGCATTTGGTGTAATGTGTACTCGGTCATTTTTCAGAAAACGTGTACCGATAATCGACTTCCTCTGTATATATATTCTATTTATTTCGCGACGATTCATTTCAGATATATGACACGGACAAGGGTCTCATCCCAGTCACAGTGATATAGCGACTTCCGATTACATGTGACACTGTATACTCTATACAGTCATATGAGTCTTAACAATACATCCAGCCCTTTTTTCCGTACGTTTTGTTTCTGTATTTTTACATCAGATATATGTAATTCTGTTCCGGCCGTCTCTCCCACTATACTTTCTCCTTTGGCTTCATTTTTTCCACAGTATTTTTTGCCAAAGAGAGATTAAATAAACACATCGAGATTACTGCTGCAGCAAGGATAGGTGTTTACCCCCACCCCCACTCTCACCTCCACCCCCGCAAAAAAGGAAGAAGAAGTGAAGGGTTCTCCCCCTCCGAAGCACTTGTATCTCATGTTTAAATTTTAGAATACTTTTATTCTTTCCTTTAGCTTGTCTTTTGTCTTTTCATAACCCCCACCCCTTTTCTCTCTCACACATGCATTTAATTTTGGCCAAGAACCATAGGCCTTCGAACAGTCTCTGCCAATAACCTGTGTGGTTCTGTGTATCGAGTTACGAAATAATGGCGCATAATAAATGCATGCTGAATTCTTCTGGAAATGCATCTCATTCAACGTGTTTTTGTTGTACAGTTGTTCCAACGTCTAAACAGTTTGTGCTACGTTTAAAAAGCACAGCTTTTCCAAATGTGGGCAACAAATACTCAGAATATATAGCAATTTAGGACGAACATATCTGTTACAGCTTATAACTCTTGTAACTGGGTACTCAATTTCCTCACGTAATTCTTAAATTATTGTTACAGATACATGCAGAGTCATTCGTACCAACATCTTTTTTCTGCCGTTGTACTAACACCAAAAATGGCAACTTGAAGTCTTTTTTTATTCCATATACAGGGCGTTTACAGTTAAATTTGTTTGTTTGTTTTTATTATTATTATTATTATTATTATTATTATTATTATTATTATTATTATTATTATTATTATTATTATCATTATCATCATCATCATTATCATCATCATTATCATCATCATCATCATCATCATCATTATTATTACCCCCTTACCACAAAAGAGCTCAAGGGGCTTTACGTATATAGAGAACATGCAATAACACATAATAATATAACAATGTGTATACCACCTAATGTTGTATAAGGAACCTCCCAATTCTAAGGGACTTTTCCAAATCTGGACAAAAGTTATACACAGTCCACGCATGTCTTAACAGATTTTCCAGAGTATACAACTATGGCAAGACATGTCAAGACCTTCTTGCGGGAGCGGTGTGATAGACCAGAAAATATGGCTTAAAATAAAAGTCAGTTCAATATTATAGAAAGAATTGTCAACGATTGTGCAAACCATTGATACGAGAATCGAAACCCTTTCTTGTATAGCTTTAGAGCAGATAAGCACTAACTTTCCATGCTAAAAACGGGTCTTAAATTTTAAATAATAGCGCGTCACAACTATCCAAGAAATTCAACCTCTGTTTCGGTGAAGCATGCATTTTCACACAGGGTATGACTACAGAATGTGTCGAATCTATGCACAAACGCCTGAAATTTCCACCGTATACAAATTTGAATTTGGGTGGGATAGAGACGTTCTGAGATGAGAAAATAATTGTCTCGGTCTTTTAAATTCCCTGGGAAACATGTTCGGCAAACAGGCTCCGTGTTTACGGGGCCGTATGACCCCCGATCGAGGACAAACACAAGGCAAGCCGGCCTACAGGAACCCCACGCCTCTCACCGGAACTTTATACCGACGCTGCATGGGTTTCTATCTGGCTTCACACCAAACGCTGAGCTTCTTTGATTTCGCGGCATGTTGGCGAAGTCATCATCATCACGACTATACGAGGACTCAGAACGATTCACAACCGTGGCTCTTAAACCTGGCTTCTAAGTACGTAAAGCAGTGGCGTAACTGCCTATCTGCACATAAGTACTGTACGTACATGCACCATTTTGCTCCAAAATAATCATAGACCATAAACCCCGCCCCCCAACAATCTTCTAAATGGTTCTGTGCTTGCCAAATAAATCAAACAATTATGCCTCCCATAACGTAATGCAATATTCCACGTATCATGTATGCAATTACTCGAAACTGTGACATTGAATTAATCGTGGCTAAACTAGATACTCGACTGTGTTTTAGTTTATACACCTATTGAAATCTACATCATTCCGATCAGTCGGTGTTTACATGGCATTTCTTTTTATCAAGCTGCAAAATCGGATATATTATAAAATCTGAGTTTAAATACAACCTTAAAACCAGTACTATGAAAACTGAAACCAGTTTAATTTAATATCAACACTAAAGTCACCCGAGAACAGGAGCGTTCAAATTTACATATTCGTGACGTTTAAATGTAGGTTTTGACCATTAATCATTTGAATGGCGAACAAGAAAGACCACTGGGACAGTGAAAAACCCCGCCCGCCAACAAACTACCTTTTGTGACATCCAGATTAAAGTGGTAATATAACAGCTGGTTAATATATCTATTCCATGCAGATCTCCTTCCAATCAAAATCCGAGTGACCTTGATTTTGACCTTTCAAGGTCACTCAAGGTCAAAAGTGATGTCATTGGACTCACCATATATGGTTTCCTATTAATGGTTAATAGTAACATAGGTCCTAACTAGACTCGTTTACAAGATATAAGCCTTCAAAATCTGTGTGACCTTGACGTTGACCTTCAATGTCACTCAAGGTCAAATGTTGGTCTTATTGGACTCGCTATATGGTTTCCTCAGTTGACGGTTAAGAGTAACATATGGCCAAACTTGGCTCCGTTACAAGATATAAGGCTTTGAAGTGTGGGTGACCTTGACATTGACCTGAAATCTGGGTGACCTTGACTTTGACCTTTCAA
>JAAUYG010028058.1_pt1 | contig 12421 bp, 8 predicted proteins | sample 7278091 | NCBI WGS metagenome assembly JAAUYG01 (sample SAMN14350201, study PRJNA611818) | marine sediment metagenome | isolation source: surface marine sediment (0.6m) | place: French Polynesia: Moorea | collected 2018-08
AATCGCGATCGCCTGGTAAGATTGCGTAAAAGTATTGCCGTAGGTAAGATTTCTGGTGCAGTTGGTACTTATGCTAATGTTGATCCTCAAATAGAAGCGATCGCCTGTCAGAAATTGGGTTTAGAACCAGATACGGCATCAACTCAGGTTATTTCTCGCGATCGTCATGCGGATTATGTTCAACAATTGGCTTTGTTAACAGCTTCTATTGAAAGATTTGCTGTGGAGATTCGTAATCTACAACGTACAGATGTCCTAGAAGTAGAAGAATTCTTCTCTAAAAAGCAAAAGGGTTCTTCGGCTATGCCCCACAAACGTAATCCCATTCGCTCCGAAAGGCTAACAGGAATGGCAAGAATTGTGCGTGGTAACGCCGTAGCAGCCTTAGAAAACGTTGCCCTCTGGCACGAACGAGATATTTCCCATAGTTCCGTAGAACGGGTGATCTTGCCTGATAGCTGTATTCTGACGCACTTTATGCTCAAGGAAATTACTAACTTAGTAAAAAATCTGCTGGTATATCCTGAAAACATGAAGCGTAACATGAATGTTTATGGCGGAGTCATCTTTAGTCAGAGAGTTTTGCTTACCCTCGTAGAAAAAGGGATGAATCGGGAAGAGGCTTATAGCGTGGTGCAGGGATGCGCTCATGAGGCTTGGAACAAAATTGATGGAGACTTCCGTAAATTGATTTCTCAAGACGAGACGGTGACTAAAACTTTGTCTACTGAAGAAATTGATGCTTGTTTTGATCCTAATCATCATTTGAAAAACCTAGATGAAATCTATCAACGTCTAGGAATTTAGTATGCCTAGTGTGAATTAATAACCTTTAGATGTATTGGTTTTTAGTTAAAAGCTATTAGCTTTTAGCCCTTCGGGTTTGGGCGCGTTCCCTTGCGCCTTACGTCGACGCGGGGTCGCCCTCACTTTTAGCTTTTAGCTTTTAGCCATCACGATCGAGCAAAATCCGAATTATTCAGCTGCACAAGTACTACAATTAACTACTAAAAACAGTTTTCTATTAATACTTGTTGACTTTATTGTTTATTTCGATTATTCTAGAAATATGGTAAAAAATATATCTTATTATGCAGATTTGTTTGCTGCTATGGGTTCAGAACCCCGACTAAAAATCATGCAGTTGCTGTTTCGAGCTTATCCTCAGGGAATGGTGGTAAACGAGATTAAAAACGAGCTAAAAATCCCCAATTCCACTCTTTCTCATCATTTGGAAAAGCTCAGGATCGAGAACTTGGTCAAGGTTGAAAAAGATAAACAGTATCTTTGCTACACAGCCAATGCAGAGACTATGGAAAATTTACTGTCATTTCTTTATACAGGAGGTTCTCCAAGTGATTGCGCTCCCTTCGGGTTCAGCACTTTCCTCAAGTCGGGGAACCCGCCCAACGGAAGTGCTTCACCGCGCACTGGCAGGGCCAATCGCTATACTATTGAGTCGGTGGAAAATTTACCACAAGAGGAAAAGTCTATGTCAGAACAATTGTTTAGACCAATTTGGGAAAAACTATTCACTAGTCTAGGATTTCCCTTACCTTCTAGATTTACTCAGGAAGCAATTACGGCCATAAAATTCGCTCAATGTGAATCTCTTCGTTTGAAACACCGATATGTTGGTACCGAACAGATGCTGATCGGATTAATTAGCGAAAAAAGTGGAATAGCTTGGCAATTTTTGAGCGAGTCTGGTTTAAATCTAGATAAAGTTCAAATTGAAGCAGAAAGACTGATTGGACGTGGAAATAATAACTCAATTCCGATATTGATACCTTTTACTCGCAGAGTAAAAGAAGCAATGGAAAATGCTTTACAAGAGTCTTTGAAGTTAGGCAAAAATCATATAGGCACTGAACACTTGCTATTAGGTTTACTTGAAGATGCCGATAGTTTGGGATTCAAGATTTTAGAAAATTTAGGGGTAGATCCTAATAATTTAGAACAAAAACTACGTCAATCTCTAATCTAAGCGTAAATATTTTCAACAAGCGATTATGCATTTTCAACAAGCGATTATGCAACCCGTAGCTTTATGGATCGCCTTGCTTTGAATAAAGCTTTGGCAATTAGATATTAGCAAATCACCTACCAAGACGATCCAACTTGATTAGACACTAGAAATTTTATTCTGCACCTTCAATGGGAGCAAATCCTTGACGTTGGATATTTTCTGTAACTACACGAGGATCTAGGAACTGCAATAAATAATCTTCTCCTCCTGCTTTTGAACCGACTCCAGAAAGCTTAAAACCACCAAAGGGTTGACGGGCAACGATCGCTCCTGTAATTGTGCGATTAATATACAGGTTGCCGACTTCAAATTCGCGGGAGGCTTGTTCGATACGGCTTGGAGTACGAGAATATAAGCCACCAGTCAGGGCATAATCTGTCCCATTAGCAATAGATAGTGCCTGGTCAAAATTATCCGCGTTAATTACTGCTAAGACAGGACCAAAAATTTCCTCCTGGGCAATAGTGTCATCTGGGGTAACTTCACTAAAAATTGTGGGCGAAACATAATAACCCCCTTCAGGAGTAGACATTTCCAAAGCTAGTTTGCTTTCCTGTTTACCTTGAGCGATGTATTCTAAAATGCGATCGCGTGCTTTCGGGTCGATTACAGGGCCTACTTGAATACTTGGATCATCGGCAGCACCAACATTGAGGGATTTAGTTGCTTCTATGAGTCTTTCTAGAAAAGCGTCATAAATAGGTGAGGCAACAATTGCCCGTGAACAGGCAGAACATTTTTGTCCGCTATAACCGAAGGCTGATTGTACTACTCCAACTACCGCCTGATCTAAGTCGGCACTTTCATCAACAATAATGGCGTTTTTGCCCCCCATTTCGGCAATGACTCGCTTGAGGTGTTTTTGTCCTGGTTGTAATTTGGCTGCTTCTGCATAGATACGACAGCCTACTTCCCTGGAACCAGTAAAGACAATGACATGGGTGTCTTTATGTTCAACTAAATATGTTCCCACTTCTGAACCCTTACCAGGAACATATTGAAATACACCCTTGGGGATACCTGCTTCAACCAGAATTTCTGTAAGTTTAGCAGCAATTATCGAGGAGGTGGCAGCGGGTTTTAACAGAGTACAGTTACCTGTAACCAAGGCAGCAACGGTCATGCCAGTGGCGATCGCAAACGGAAAATTCCAAGGAGAGATTACTACCGCAATACCTTTGGGCTGATAGAAATAGCGGTTATTTTCTCCTGCCAGGTCATAGTTTTTACCAGTAGCTAATCTTTCCATCTCAGAAGCATAGTAGCGACAGAAATCGATCGCTTCAGAAACTTCCCCGTCAGCCTGGGCAATAACTTTACCTACTTCTAAACAAATCCAAGCATTTAATTGGTGTCGTCGCTGTTCCATTAGGTCAGCAGCTTTACGTAGTATATCGGCTCTTTGGGTTGCAGATGTAGCTCTCCAAGATTCAAAGGCAGCTTTGGCAGCGACCATTGCCTGTTCTGCTTGTTCTAGGTCAATTTGCCCTACTTTACCGACTAATTCGGTTTCCCTGGAAGGATTGAGAGAGTCAATATAGTTAGCTGTTTCAATATATTCACCGTTAATCAGGGGTAAATAAGTTTTGCCTAACTTTTGACGTACCTGTTCTAATGCTTGTTCTGCTTTAGTCCGTTTGTTTGTATCGGCATAATCGGTGTCTGGGGCATAAATAAATTGAGCATCATCATCCGTAGGGGTGAACGGTTGTTTGCCCTCAGGTTGTTCGCCCTCACGATCTATAACGGGAGGGGCAATCAATTCGGCGATCGGTTTTTGTTCCTGATTTTGACGGAGGAAAGAGCTATTTGCCGTATTTTCCAATAATCTACGAATCAAATAAGCCATCCCTGGTAACAACTTGCCGTAGGGAGAATAAACCCGCACCCGATGCCCGCGCTTAACTAACGCCTGGGCTAATTTATCTCCCATGCCATACAAAACCTGCATCTCAAAGCGACGAGGAGGAATTTCTAAAGTTTCGGCGATCGCGCAAGCCAAAGCCTGAGAACGGACATTATGACTCCCAATAGCACCATAAAGATATTCATGGTTTTCTAGCAGTAATTGAGTCATGCGCTCATAGTTGAGATCCGTTGCCGCTTTTTGATTATATACAGGCTGTTGCCAATGATTTTGTGTAGATTTAATAGTTTCCTGATCCCAGTACGCCCCTTTGACTAAGCGCACTGTCAAGGGATTACCTCTTTCTTTAGCCCATGCAATCAAATCCTGCAAGTCTTGATAAGAATCTCTTAAATAACCTTGAAGTGTCATGCCTAAATCTGTGCGACTGCGGAATTCTTCTTCCATCAGTAACTCTTTAAGAATTTGTAGAGTAAGATCTTTATAGCGATATTGCTCCATATCAAAATGGATCGCTGCCCCCAATTCTGCTGCTTTGCGGAGTAAAATTCTCAGGCGATCGCACACCTTGGCTTTACTACCCACTGGATCTAAAGGATCAAACTGAGAATAAAAAGCCGTAAGCTTTACTGACACCTGTACCTGAGCTAATTCTTCGCCATCAGCTAGATCGATCCCTTCTATTCGTTTCCAAGTTTGTGCTTTTTGGGTAAGTTGCTCAATTAAATCTAGATAGCGTTGCAAATAATCTGCGGCTTCGGTTTCAGTTATTACCGCTTCTCCCAGGAGATCTATAGTGTAAGTCATCCCTTCTTTGCGGAGACGCTCAATCGCTTTAATAACTTCGTTGATATTTTCCCCGGCAATATATTTATAAGCTAGAGCTTCTACTGCCTTGGTAATAGTAGCTGCGGCAGTCTGAGCGGCAAAAGAATCAGGTTCGCTAAAGTTAAGAATACCTTTAAGCGCACTGGGTAATTCTACTGCCTCCGCGCTCATATATTGCTGAAAATGGCGGGCAATTTCTGTCTTGCTCTGAAGTGCAGGAATAGTATCAATAAAGCGAAACATCTGTACCCGTAGTCCAGGGTTAGACATTGTCCAGTCTAAAAGCTTATCATCCCAGCGCATTTGCTCCCGCATCCGATTAAAAATATTGCTCTTGTCTCTAGTCGTTTGAATCAATTTTTGAGCAATTTCTTGAGTTTTAGATTCGTAGCGAAGATTTGTTTTAATTTTGTTGGCTGGGGTTACCACTGTGTCAATAACTCCTAAATATTTAGTAAGAGATTTTTTGAACTGTAAATTATAACCTTTTATTGGCGAATAAAAGATTGTCTTTTGTAACAGCTTTACTAGTAATACTAGACTTACTAAAAGTTTAGTAATATTTGCTCAAAAAAAGCAAATGTCAAGATCTGAGTATATTAAAAATATGTAAACTTAATAAAGCTATTTTGAGTATAGATTAAATAAATAATTAAAATAATTAAAAAAAAATATTTTTGTGATTATAAAATATTTTATATCAAGATGATAAAAGCTCAATAAACTATAGATAGACAAGCAAATTGACTTTGGTAAAAATTTGTAATTTATTATAATACTCTGTCATTAAAAGCATTAGCAGCAAAAGATTAAGCAAGAAAAACTCTTAATTGCAATCGGTAGTTTATTTGAGATTTTATGCTCTCAACACTAGTGTTTTTGATTCAAGAAAAAACAAAATTGTTTACATTTTTTTAATTAAAACCTTTGAGTTACAAAAACAAAAAAGACGAATCGACTGTTATCCGTCACCGACTAGTTTAATGCCAGCCAGCTTGGAAGTTGAATCCTATAGCAATCTTAATAGAGTTTAGAGAATTTAATTGTGTTGTTAGGGGTTAGGTTATAGAAGTTAGGGGTCAAGGATTAAAAACTTTTCAAGATTTTAAGTTGATTTATGTTGGTTCGTTTTTTCTCTAGATTCATTTGGAATTGCTATAGCAAGTTGATCGCAGATTACTCTGTCGTTAGAAGGCGGTGTAACAGTGACTTTGAGGATAAAGCTATTGGTCAATATCGAGACTTGCCTTTGCGAATACGGAAGTTTCCTCCGCAGGCTTCCTCGGTCAAGTTACTCCTCTTGATTCTTGTCTGTGATGGATTAATCTAATAAGTAAAATGTCCCTCAAACTCTGTTATCCTGCTATTAAAGGGTTGACCTGAAAAATTGTTACTGGCTGTGAACCAAAGAATACCCCTTGGTCTTATCACAATCGTGGTAGTTGACCTGTACTATTGTGGATGATTATGGCTGCTTTTCAGAAAATGGGTCGAGAAAACCTTGCAGAGCGAGCAACGGCGATCTCAGAAATCAGGTTAATGAGTGATGAATTGCCTGAATATTATGATGGCAAAAATGGTCGTTTGAGCGGTAAATCTTCTGGTAAATTCCTAACTTAGACAGTCGCAGGATGGCTACCGGCAAAACTACTGAGAAAAAATTCTCATTGTCTAAATTATGTCTGTTTTGAAACAAATACAGAAGCGATCGCTTAGACAATCTAACTATCATTAACATTTAAAAAAAACTATGTTTATCTAATTTATTGATAATTAGGCGATCGCTGTTTGTTAAAACCGTAACACTACTATTTCTACTTTGATTTAATAAATTTATCTATCTGAGTTGACAAGAAATTTACTTTTTGTTCGCTAGATTACCAATAGATATGTAAAAAAAATCTTGCTTCAGCAAATTAAATTGTTATCGTGGTTTTTTTTGTTTTAGACTGGTAGGTATATGAAATATACCTAAACTAAATTTTATTCGGGGTTTCCCTTATATAAATTGATGCTTATCGTCCAATCTCATATTTAAAATATTTGGTCGTAGTCATTTCTGCGGGTTTATTCATTAAATTGTTATGGCGTTATCCCTGCTATAGCAAGGGATTGCGCTGTTAACTTTAACTATTAAATATATTTAAGCTTTTATAGGTAAAAATTATATGGAATCTCATAGCAAATACGTGAGAGATCGTCTATCCATATTTGTAGACGGCAACAATATGTTTTATGCTCAGCAGAAAAATGGCTGGTTTTTTGACCCCAGGAGAGTATTAGAATATTTCACTAAAGATCCATCAGTGGTTTTAATTAATGCTTTTTGGTATACGGGACTAAAAGATGCCCAAGATCAAAGAGGTTTTAGGGATGCCTTAATTAGTTTGGGCTATACGGTTAGAACTAAAATTCTGAAAGAATATTATGATGACGCTTCTGGTCGTTATTCCCAAAAAGCCAATCTCGATATTGAAATTGTGGTGGATATGTTTAACACCGTTGAGCAATACGATCGCGTAATTTTATTTAGTGGAGATGGAGATTTTGAACGAGCGATCGAACTATTGCGCTCTAAAAGTACCCATATTACTGTTGTTTCTACTGAAGGCATGATTGCTAGAGAGTTACGTAATGCCACAGATCGTTATATAGATCTAAACGACGTTCGTTCCTACATTGAGAAAAGTGATTTTTAAATTAACTTTTTTAAAGGATTAATCCTTTTTGACAGATAGCTTATAATTCTTAATATTATAATTTCCCTTTTAAAGTACACATTGGGTTATGGACAATTCAAAAGACCGCATCATTATTTTCGACACCACTCTAAGAGACGGAGAGCAATCTCCTGGCGCAACCCTTAATGTTGAAGAAAAACTGGAAATCGCTAATTCTCTATCGCGACTGGGAGTTGATGTAATTGAAGCTGGATTTGCTTTTGCTAGTCCTGGAGACTTTGAAGCAGTGCAAAAAGTTGCTGCCCAAGTGGGTACAGAAGATGGTCCCGTAATTTGTAGTTTAGCAAGAGCCATCAAAGCCGACATTAAAGCTGCGGCAGAAGCCCTCAAACCTGCGGCTAAGGCACGGATTCACACTTTTATTTCGACTTCAGATATACATTTAGAGTATCAGTTAAAAAAATCTCGTGACGAGGTTTTGGATATTGCACAGGAAATGGTTGCTTACGCTAAATCCTTTATGGATGATGTAGAGTTTTCACCCATGGACGCAGTACGCACTGATTCGGAATATCTATATCAAGTTCTAGAAGCAACTATTGCAGCAGGGGCAACTACTATTAATATTCCTGATACTGTTGGCTATACTACCCCCAGTGAGTTTGGTGCATTGATTAAAGGTATTTGTGACAATGTACCGAATATCGATCGAGCTATTATCTCTGTTCACGGTCATAATGATTTAGGTTTAGCAGTAGCCAACTTTTTAGAGGCAGTTAAAAATGGTGCAAGACAGCTAGAATGCACTATTAATGGTATTGGTGAGCGGGCTGGCAATGCCGCATTAGAAGAATTAGTGATGGCACTTCATGTGCGTCGCCAGTATTTTAATCCTTTCTTGGGTAGACCAAAAGAATCAACTGAGCCTTTAACTAATATTGATACTCAGCATATTTATAAAACTTCTCGTTTGGTGTCTAACCGCACAGGGGTGATGGTACAGCCGAATAAAGCGATCGTCGGGGCGAATGCTTTTGCTCATGAATCGGGAATTCACCAAGATGGAGTCTTGAAGAATAAGTTGACCTATGAAATTATGGATGCTCAATCTATTGGTTTAACCGATAACCAGCATATTATCTTGGGTAAACATTCTGGACGTAATGCTTTCCGCACTCGTTTAAAAGAACTAGGTTTTGAGCTTTCAGAAACAGACCTAAATAAAGCCTTTGTGCGCTTTAAAGAAGTAGCTGATAAGAAAAAAGAAATTAGTGATTGGGATATTGAAGCGATTGTCAGCGACGAAATTAGACAACCGCCTGAATTATTTCGTTTAGAACTAGTTCAAATATCTTGTGGCGATCGCTCTAGACCTACAGCGACAGTAACTGTTCGCACTCCAGGCGGCGAAGAATTAACCGATGCGGCTATTGGTACAGGACCAGTAGATGCAATTTATAAAGCGATTAATCGGGTGACAAATATTCCTAACGAGTTAATTGAATTTTCTGTTCAGTCAGTAACAGCAGGAATTGATGCGATCGGGGAAGTAACAATTAGACTACGACATAATGATATAGTGTACTCTGGTCGGGCTGCTAATACCGATATTATCGTGGCCTCTGCCCGTGCTTATATCAAAGCGTTAAATCGTCTCTATGCTGCTTTGCAGGAACAGAAAAAGGTTGAATCTCAAGTAGCAATTTAGTTATCAAGATTCGATATTCTGGTTAAAACTCTTGACTCTTGACTGCATGCGGTAACTGTAATCACAGGCTTTTTGCGAGTGGAAATGCGTCGTCTCATATTATGCCCTTGTGGTACGGCGCATCTTCCACTCTCGCGGTGAGGAGACCTCACCCATTCGTGACCTCAACTACCCGTATTCGTGACTTTTGACTCAAAAACTAGTCAATCTTAGGGAAATTAAGCGGAATGGCTAACTATAGCGTTTCTCAGTTAAGTAAGGTACATTTTACTTCTGCCCTCTGCCTGCATGCGGCAAGAAGAATGCCTTTGCGCCCTCTGCCTTAAAACGAACAACTTTGTACCTCATTGATTTGAGAACCGCTATATATGTATTGAGTCTAAGTGTGTAGCCGAAACTGAACAGTAGTTACTGAAGCTAATTTCCCACTCATTAAGTCTTAACAAATTGAGATAGGGATTGAATTAATTGCAGCGGTTCAATCGGTTTTGGTAAATGTAAATTGAAACCAGCTTTTAAAGCCTGCTGTTTATTTTCTTCTCTGGCATATGCCGTTAGGGCCGATCGCACTTCTAAAAAAAGTAAATATATTCCCCAGCGATTATTGGCAAGGGTGGAGAAGTTGGAGGCCCAGAAAGTGCCAATTAGGAAGATTTTGGAAGTGTTGGGGGTGAATTGATAAAGCGATCGCTATTTATTAATTACTCAGGTTTTGACCCAACACGAGTCCAAGTAGAATAGGCAAACTGATAAGCTTTTAGATTGATAAAACCTGCTTCTGTTAGTAATTTGTCTGGGTCAATTTTAAGCCATTGCTCTTTATAGGGTTCAAAGAAGCCTCTGTATGAATGCAGGTTGCCAGGGAGCGCATCTGTTACCACTAAAAGACCCCCTGGAGAGAGAATTCTCCAGCATTCTGCTAGTATTCTTTGCTTAATTTCATCAGGACATTCATGGAAAAGATAAGTCACATTGATTGCATCAACTGAATTATCTGGCAATTCAGTTTTTTCGGCTAAACCATGTTGCCAATGGAGATTAGGAATTTCTTTGTGGTAAAGGCGACCAACCACAATCATGAACGGAGAAGCTTCCCATGCAGTTACAGTAGCATTTGGAAGACGGCGAGCAATAGCTGCTGCATCGTCTCCAATACCTGCTCCCAAGTCTAAGATCTGACGAGCATCTTCGGGAAATAATTGGGCGATTTCGTCTCTTACTCCCAGCGACTTGCGGGGATGGGCATTTTCTAAAATTGCCTCCATTGCTACTCGATTGCCAACTGCAGCAATTTCCGACAAATATCCTCCCAGAACACAATGAAAAGGCTGAAGGTAGTATTGAGGATATTCTATTTGTTCAAAAGTGGCTAATTCTGATTCCCAATTAATCTCTCCTAAATCTGGTGCTTCTTGAAACTGCATCCTTGTCATGACTCGCATCATGCCATCTTTGGGTGCAGAAGAATTTAATTCAGCTTGAATCTGTTTTCTCTGTTTGTCAAGATCTAAAGTTTGCCAACGAGTGTCAGGTTGTGATGCCAAATTGGTCAGAACTTTATCAATAGTAGTTGCGGCAATTTCCATGATTTTCCTCTCTAACTCAGCTATGTAGTAATCTCGATCAAACTTAAAACCAGCAGAAGCAAAGGGTTTCGAGGAGTTTCCGTGACTTAATGACTTAATTATACGGTATTTAAACTGTAGAATAAGATCCATTTATGCACATTATAAAAATACACTTTGTCAAGTACTATTTACACTTCGTTGAATATTTGTTACATTAATTTACATAGAGGAGTCAACAGAGGCAAAACAATATGTACACCACTCAATTAGACAACGGAACTCTTAACAACTATGCTGTTGAACCTGAAATGACCTACGCAGAGTATCCAGGTTTTTATCAACAACGTCGCTATCTACAACAAGGTGCGATTGCGCTACGCGCACCAGCGAAGCTGATCGCTGCTCTATTCGTTACAGCTATAGTTTTCATTTCCTTTGCCGTTAGCTAACGGTTTTTAGTTTTTCATCTGTCATTAACATTAATTTCTCCTACTCGACCTTGGTCTGTTTGCCAAGGTTTTTTGTTGTTTATCTTAATCAGATTGGTAATGTATTGATTACAAATAAAGAATAGATCTTCGTGCGATCGCCTTGTGAAGAAGTCTCGTTATATTCCCCAGCGTTTGTTGGCAAAAGTGGAGAAGATGGAGACGGAGAAAGTGCCAGTTGAAGCGATCTTAAGGGTTTTGAAGAATAGTCAGAAGAGATAAGGCGATTGACTCGTGCGATTGCGCTCCTATAGCCGTACAAAGCTATGTTAGGACACATAAGCTATTCGCTCGGAAGTAGCAAGTAGCAAGTAGCAAGTAGCAAGTAGTGAGTAGCAAGTAATAATTTTAAAATTGTCCTAACTAAAATACGTATTGCTATATTTAAATTGACATAGATGATTAAAAAACTGTTTAAATATCTCGTAAATTACTAATTAAGAGAGTTAATCATAGGTAGATGGTGCTACCAATTGCCTGAAAACTAAATTTCTCGGTACTAAGCATTAAAATCTCATAATTTAGAGGTCAAACCTCATGTCAGAATTTCTCGATTTCCTCAAGCATAAATATGCCTACGTCGCTATTGGTCAATTTAAACCAGGTCAATTCGTCGAAGCGCAAAAGTTATATGAAAAAGCTGTTTCTACCTATACTCAAGGTTTTCAAGGAGCATATTTACTACAAAAACCAGGAACAGATGAAGGGATTGCCGTAATTATTTGGTCAAAAATTGACGATATGCAAGACAATCAAACTGAAGCATATAAAGCGATTTTGCAAGAAATGTCTCCTTTATTTGTCACAGCACCAAATACTTCATTTTATGAGGTCTGTAGTGAAATAGGTATCAAACAGTAAAGCGATCGCATTTAGTAAGCAAAGACAGCGTTAAATTAAAAAATCAACGCTTTTAGGAATTAAGTAGATTAGTTCTACGTCTTTTTCCTGGAGGCGTTTTGTTGTTTAAACAGGCAATAATATGGTGTTGGAAGTGATGGGGTAGGGCGATTATCCGTTAGAGAACAAGCGATAAGCTGTTCGGCATGGCGGAGCTACGCGCTCTTGAAAAGATGAATAATGAGAAAGCTCCAGTTGAAGAGATCTTAAAGGTTTTGAGGAAGAAGAGAAAATAATTTAAAACTCATCTGAAATAACTAGCGGGACTTAGACATTTTTTCGGGCTAAAAAGGGGGGAAAGCCTTGCCAGACGCCGAGTTTACCTCGTTCGAGGTAAACTCGCCTCAAACCT
>JAAUYG010027683.1_pt1 | contig 12420 bp, 5 predicted proteins | sample 7278091 | NCBI WGS metagenome assembly JAAUYG01 (sample SAMN14350201, study PRJNA611818) | marine sediment metagenome | isolation source: surface marine sediment (0.6m) | place: French Polynesia: Moorea | collected 2018-08
ATGTACACTGGTCCCTGTCATTTAAGACGCTTCCATGTAAGAATTCCCTCCATTTTAAGACCGTGCATCAGTGACACCAATCTATACTTTCAATAGAAATATCCCATTTTTAGACCACCTTCTTTTCAAGACTATTTTTTGGGGGCTGAACTGGTTCACAATTTTGGCGTTTATATGATATAAATAAAATTCAAAAAGTAACTCGTGTAAGAAAGAAATGTATATTTTAGGGATTTTTTTTCTGTAATAATGTAACAGTGTGCCTATAATGAACATGTTATGTATACAAATATGCATGGAGACTTGTACATGTATATGTAAGAAGTTACCTTTCAAAAACTCTTCCAATACACAGCTGTACCCAACTTGTTCTACATTGTCTCTTTGTTGGGTGCAGTGTTTTATGTACCTGTATTAATCATATGCTGATACATGTGTATTACTACATGTAACGTATGTTTATTTGGATCAACTCAATGCATTCTGTTTCCAGAGATCCAGGATTCTGGGCTGGAAACCTGTCTGGATTGTGCTAGAGAGAGGAGTCCTGAACATGTTCCGGAACAGGTCTGGATAGTCTGCTTAACACATATCTTTACTTGATGAACCAATTATCATGATAATAGCAACATAATGATTTAAACTGAATTAAATATCTGTCTTAAAGTTTAGATGTATCACTCCCAAGCTAAAAAAATTACTGGCAGGGTTTGCGAGTTACATGTACTATACATTAAGTGATATAGATTTGTCAGATGCATGTACTAGTACAAGTCTAGATCCCTGCAATTTATATACAAACACATGTACTGGTAAACATCTGTTGTTTTACTTCTAAGTCACTCTCACAATTAATGCTACAATATCATCAGGAGAGTTGACCTAGTTGAAATACCCAAGTTAAATTGCACATCTCTCTATAATACTGTAAATTCATTAATGTTCACGGGGATTAATGTTTGCGTTTTTTGAGACAAAGCCATGTTCGCGGGGATTAATATTTGCGGTTAGCTCAGGTCTTGTTAGTTATCTAGGTCCATAAATTATGTTTGCGGGGTATTTATTTTTGCGATTTAGAGATGGTTGCGAAATTTGCCAAATAAATCCCTCGCAAACATTAATGAATTTACAGTATCACATCGTATCATAATGTACCTGTACAGTACATGTGTCTTGTGCGACAGAAGAAAGTTTCGTCATGTATCGCCGGACGTGTATTTTCCAGGGCAGATGCCAGTGTTGGTGTCCGTCGCACTGTCTTCAAATACCTTGATGATGCGACAGTCAAGGTATGTATCTACATGTGTGTGTGTAGTTGTGTGAATTCAATGTTTATGCATCTTATATAATAAACAAAGAGTCACACGTGCTCATACAATGTGCTGTCTCCACTATGTAACGACATCAGATCCAGCCTCTCATGCGGAGCTGTGACATCAATACAAGTGTTCCAAGCTTTACTATACAGTATTTATCATATTGAAAGTTACTAGTGATTCATCACATGCTTAAAAATATTCATCAAACATGCATTGAAATACGGAGTATTTTCAACCCTTTGGTGGGAAAGTTTACTGAACATACCCGACAAAAACCTAAAAGGCACGAAAGTCTTGAAACAGGTGCACATTACTTATTGGTCAAAGTAACTCAGACCAATCAGAACCAATGCAGATCTGATCGGAAGACAACATGGAGGCAACACCATGACTCTACGGCAAAAGTGCTTTGTTAATACAAATGGTTGGTAATGGTGTAACAATACGTGGGTAAATCACACACTTCTCTGGCAGTGGATTATGGCTTTCAATTAGCAGGCACACCCGGGAAAAAAGGGGCAATTTTGTCTCACGTTCACATGACTCACTCTGAAGAGCTGACAATGGCAAAGAGCGGTCTTCGGCTCCCAAATGAAACCAACTATTCATCATGTTCATTTGCCGATTTTATGGCATGAAATTCTCCCTATTATTAACTATTAATATAATTGGGAAAGGTCTTTCTATAGAAATACATGTATAGCACCCTATTTCATTATCCCACATTCAGCATAACTGGTATTAGACCTGTACCTGTTTTCCTCTGGCAGTGTTTACCCGACTCGCAGACCGGGTTCTGTGTGGTGTTTGGAGATGGAGACAGACACACTTATAGCGTGGACACAGAGGAAAGTCCGGATCTCAGCAGACAGGTCTGAGGGCAAGATATGTAAATTTGGTTGACAGTCTGAAAGGTGACAGAATAAGGAGTGAATTCAAATCCTGTACATATAGTGAAACCTGCCTTGAAAGACCACCTATGGGCCATACAAATGTGGTCGCTCAAGAGAGGAGGTTTTTTGGTGCCTGTTCAGTCGCATTGAAAATATAGGACCTTTTGCCAGGAATATCTGGTCTTCGAAAACAGGTGGTCTCCCAAGACAGGTTTCACTGTACAATGTTGGGTGATTGCTTTTGTGAAGTTCATAAAGGAGCTACAGAATAAAAAACTATGTTGAGAGATTAGTACTGTGAAACACCATGTGTCTTGAAGGACTACAGGCAAAACCACTCTGCTGTTTCAATGTAAAACTGTATTTTCTCCTTCCTGTTTGTCAGAAGACCAGATTTCTTACCATTAGCATGTTTATGTGTGAAAGCAAAATTACATGTATGTTGGTCCTTCTATTTTACAACCCTTTGTTTTAAGACCACCTTGACCACATATTTTGGTCCCCGAAGTGCGATTTTGTGTACTACTGAACCCTTAAGACTACCTGAAGTATAAGACCACATTTTCTGGTCCCAGGAGTGGTGTTAAAATAGAGGGACTACTGTACATGCATGTGTTTGTGTATGCCTCTCATGATTTAATTGACTGAAACTGCCATATACAGACAGCATATGACTACATGAATGTGTGGTAATGAACTTCATTATTTTGTGCATGGCAGTTTTGTACCCTCTGAATATTGTAAATGTCAGTACATGCAGTATCACTGTTCCCTATGTCCTAGTACACTATATTTACAGGGTAATACAAAAATCAATCATTGGCCTCACAATCGAAAATATCAGCATTGCGTTGCTGATAGGAGGCCTGATAATACAGTGAAGCTATAAAATATACGGGTCTTAACTACATTGGCAGGGTCCATTGTATCTAAACCAGCTTTCCTTGCTCACATAGAAGTGGCTAAACTCCATCGCAGACCACATCCAGTTTAGCACGAGAACCAATCAGCAAGGCGAGGATACCTCAGACGAGGATCCAGAACAGGAAATGCTGCCCCTGGGGTCGCTCCAGACAGCGGTGTCTACCGGCCAGACTCACCAGCAGGTTCTGGAGACGCGGGTCGCTGCTGTGACGAAAACCGTGGAGGAACTGCAGGCCAACAATGTGGATCCTGGACTCCAAGGTAGGCATGGCAACATGTCACAAATAGTGACATACCTGTACAATCACAAGACCAAACGTAGAGTGGAACCCTGGAATTAAAAAAGACCACCAGTGGTTGAGGCCAAAGTGGTCTTAATTCTGAGGTGGTCTTAATTCTGAAACAATATAATATAGCACTGGTGTGTGACTGTTAGCTGTCTGGTAAATGGTCTTAATTCTGGAGGTGTCTTATTTCAGAGGTGGTCTTTTCCCAGGGGTGGGGTGGGGGGTGTCTTATTCTGGGGTGATTTTATTTCCAGGGTGGTCTTATGTATGCTTTTGCTGGGGTGGTCTTATTTTGGGGTGGTATTTCAGTTGAGGGGTTGCTTTAATAATTCTGGAGTGGCCTTATTTCCAGGGTGGTCTTTTCCCGGGGGGAGGAGGGGGGGCTTATTCTAGGGTGCTCTCATTATCAGGGTGGCCTTAGTTCAGAGTCTGTGACTGTTAGCTGTCTGGTAAATGGTCTTAATTCTGGAGGTGTCTTATTTCCCGGGTGGTCTTTTCCGGGGGGGGGGGGGGTTCTTACGCTGGGGTGATCTTATTTTCAGGGTGGTCTCTTCATGCTTTTGCTAGGGTGGTCTTATTTCAGGATTTCAGGGGAGGGGTGCCTTTAATTCTGGAGTGGTCTTTTTTCCAGCGTGGTGTTTTCATGCTTTTGCTGGGGTGGTCTTATTCTGGGGTGGTCGTATTTTAGGTGAGGGGTACCCTTAATTCTGGGGTGCCCTTATTTCCAGTGTGGTCTTTTCCCGGGGGGAAGGGGGGTGGCTTATTCTAGGTTGCTCTTATGTCCAGGGTGGTCTTAAAGCAAGGTCCCATTGTAGATATACAATCTGGCCACTGCATTTTGAGACAAAGTAAGTCCCTGCACTAGAGGTCATTTGCATGTGCATGTATGTACTTATGTCCATGTATTTTAGTTACTATGTTTGATTCCCTTGTGTGATACTGATGTCATACCATTGCACAGGTACAGGTATTAGTGTATGTATCCTGTTTCCTGTTGTTGTTACCCAGTGACTCTGGCCCAGTTACAGCATAATCTCAGTGAGGTGGTGACGGCTGCGCGGGAAACGTGCGACTCCCTACGACACTGCTTCAAGGTCTTCCACCAACAAGATGAGGTGAGTGATACAGTCATAATGTGATAGCTGCAAGGTCTGTCATCTCAAGACATAGTTGGGACTGTTATGACTTTATGTGCATATACTTTTCTGCACAGATAATGATAAATGTACATGTACCGGTATGTACTCTACGTTTGCATAAAATGTTTGCAAGTGTTTGGGTGGGGATATTCTTTGGATATCCTTCAGGGGTCGCACAATTAATTTGCTAAACATGCTAAATGAGAATTTTTTTTTACTTGGTACAGATTGTTTGATGGGTATCATGTTAGGACAACTAATTAGATATTTTTGTTAATGAAGTTTTATTCATTTTGCATTGCTTGAAAATAATTTACTTATACATTTTTGCTTGAAAAGACTGCCATGACAGCTTACATGGTTCATATGCAACATCATCCATTCCTTATCAGAAGGACGAACTTTTAACATGTCAATTGTGAGTTGAAATTCCATTCAATATCCAGTCAATATTATAATATATATGCCAGTACTACTGGTATATAGATCGCAAAGCACATACATGTAGCATGCACATATGTACATGTATGGTTAAATGTTAAGCTGACCACAGTTGGATTGAGCTGTGAAATGTCAGATGGCCTGAATTGACCGTGGTGACTAAGCAGTTTGTAGAGAGTCGGGTTGGGTAGTAAAACTGCCAATGACAACACTTACCCCCATACAACATGTACATGTACTTGGGGTGCAAAGATTGAGAGTGAAACCCTGCTTATGGCGTCATTAATGATAGGGCATTATAGTTATATTATACGTGTATGTTGCTGTTCATTGTGTCTGCCCGATCTCATTGAATTGTTAATAAATAAAAGTAGTTACATTGACTGGGGAATTTATTATTTGCAGGAGACAAATATATTGGTGTGATGTGGTAGATCTATACTTTTATGTCAACAGTATACCTCACAGTGGCAATCCACTTAGGAATATACGTAGTGCAGAACACTGAAGTTTTACTTACAAATTTTGTGTTTAAAAGTATGAGAAGTGTCTTTTAAAAGAAGCCATAAGCTTATACAAGTTAAATTACAGAGGTAGACTGTACATGGATTACTCGTGTATATACATGCATGTACTAGGTGCATTGTACTAATATACAATACAATGTGCTTTTCTATGTTACACACACTGTGATGTAGATCTTTTGTAGTTATGCACACTTGGTACAATTTAAAAATCTGCAACCCCATATCGTCACTGACTTCCTTTTAAAAAAGATTATGGTGATTTCCAGTAAATGCATGCATGGACTAATTAAGCGATATAATTCTTATTGGCTTGATGGTAAAAATTAAGGAACAGATGATGCAGATATACCTGTATGTACATACAGTATATCCCAAAGGAATGTCCCAAAGGAATGCCCGCGAACATTAATGAATTTACAGTAATAAACTCAGAACTTGTGCCTCCCTTATAATAAAAAACCCACGCCTCTGAGCTATGCATATTAAAACGTTACCAGGTAATAGCCAGTTCCTTCCTACCCGGGTCATATCGATTGACCCGCATTTCTCTGTAACCGCCCAGCTGCTGACACACACCAGAACGTCATAATGACACTAACACACCCCGTGGCAGCTAGCTTATCAAAAAATTATATAGATAACCCCAATTTGATACTGCCCCGCTTTCCGGTTATCGCCCCGCCTATGCAAAGGCCACGCATTAGATATTGCTAGGTACATATACCCATTCATAGGTGATGGGCTGTCAGCAGGGTGATAACAGTTAAATACAAAGTTCACAGCTGATTAATGGTGCTCATCCGGCTGCAGAATGAGGCCAGGCCAAGTGAATTCTGTAATTCTCATGTCGCTGCCATCGCCCACAGAAGAAAGGGGATATTTATCTGACTTGAACATGTTGAAGTTATAAACTTTTTAACTTACATATGTATTTAAAAATGGATGCAAACTTCCTGTCCTTTTTTGCATGTGTTAACAGAGTTGAATCGTTACAGTTCTACAGTTATTTCTAAATTTTTGTGGATATTACTTTCTGCACCATGGCCTGCACATCTGTATTTGTGCCCTTTATCATGTGGAAGTTAGTAATTACAAAAATTTGGATATATATTTCCTGATACATAATGCTTTATTTTGCCGAATAAAAATTTGATTTTTTTTTAGAATGAATTGAAATGATTGTTTCTGTGTTAATGGCTGTGCATGTATGCTGTATTGCAGATACAGTTTAATTACCGGTACTAGTACCTCATGCATGTACATGTAAAGGATGAGAGAGGCCACATAATGTGGATGTACATGTATAAGATCTTTCCAGACATGCTAGAGTGAGTTAAACTGACATCTTTATCTATTTCTAATTTTCTATGATCATTACCAGCTTCTGAGACCTAACCGGTACATGTGGCTTCTCTAATTGTGAATCCCGAAAGCTTCAGTCTTAAAGCAAACATTTTGTTTTATTGGCCTGATTATCAGCCACCAGCTTCCTTATGGCTATGTGGAATTGACGAGTTGCTATTGTCATTGGGATTGTTGCATGTGCAGATATTGCGAGTTTCAAACTTTGCCCAGGTTATTGCAAACAATGTTAGGACTAAGCACTTCTCGATGGTTTGCTTGACTGCTTTACAAATGGTGCTAGCTGTGACAGTATCGAGGAATAGACTCGGTGTGGCAGTGTGGGGCACATGAATAATTTAGACAACAAATAATGGTAAAAACTCGTTGCACGGAACTTGGTCATCACTGTTCAAAATATGGGAATTTCAGCCCGGATACCATAGAGCAATGCTATTACAGTGCTGCTGATTTAAGGATATATGTGTCGTATTATGTACCAGTATACACAACTGGCTTCAAGGATAAAAGTCATTTCAACACAGATTACAGGATTAATTAAATGTTAATCGCTTTAGCCTAAACTGACATTAAGTGTTAGGCACAGTCTTCTTACAGTGTTTGTACATGTGTGGTCCAGCAGCAAATAAGGCAACTAAACCAGGTAAGAGCATACAATTTGTGGCATTGTTCACCAAGATAATTAACTTTACATTGTACATTTGTAGCTCAAGATCAAAGAGGCCCATTTAACCCACCTCTAGCTGATAATGTAAGCTTCAGTCTTACAATGTACATGTACTAGATGTGTTATCCAAACTGGCCATGGATTTAGTAAATCTGTAGTTTTATACAAAAGAAAAATAAGAAATTGAACTCGGACTCTAATTTATTTTAAGAAACTTCTACATGTACATGACGGAGCTTATATATATATGGATTTGATTCAACCAGTTTAGCAAAAGTATAGACCTTTTGTACTGAATCAATTTCAAAAAGAAAGGTGTTGCTATACATTGTGTTAGTCCAGCCTGTGGCATTGTCACACTTTGTGCCTGAAACCGAAGATGTCATCCTTAGCTACGCAACTGCTCCGTCGACATTAATATCACCCACTCAACCACAACTTGTTGTGGGAACTACCAGGTGAAGTTTTATCCGAATTACTGAGCCATCTCACTAATCATGCTAATAGGTGGCCTTAAAAGACAAGAATCTTAAAACTGAATCATTGGGAACAGTGTCCTGATAAACATGAAAAATGCTGCATTTTGTACATGTTGTATGCACCTGCACTTTGGATGCTTGCCTAATTTGCTGCAGGGGGGAATTAACATGTTTAATCCAGCTATTGATCTCTGATGCCTTGTACCCCTGAGGTCACAATGATTTCAAGTGATATTATATAAGTATTAAAGCTTTTATTTTACAGTTAAGTAAACCTGACTGTTCTAAGGTCATAATACACAGATACACATGCCTTATCCTGAGAGGCTAGTTGATGATTGGGAGTCGAGTGTGCGGTGTAAATTGATTTTTCACATTGGATTCCCAGTGCTGTGGAGAACCTTGTAAACAGGCATACACAGAAGACACCATAGCTACAGCTTCCCACCTGACACCTGTAAAATGATCTCTCTCTGGTTGACCCATTCTGGAGAAGTGGATCGCCATCGAACCTGTAGCCTCTCTCCTTCCATCTGCATGTGGCATCCGTATTGATCTAAGATCCCAAGCTTTTAGTACAGAGTTCCATATTTTATTGACAGGTCCGTTGTCAGCAGTGATTTCAATCCACAGACACGCAACATGCGTGACAGCCCAGATATGGCTAAATGAACTGAATAATGTAGTTGATGTTTGTAGACTCGGAGACCACTCTGCCAAGCTTGCTCTGTACCTACACACTATAGTATGGATGCATGGCGAATCTGTGTGAAAAGTCTTACAGAAGTGTATCACTGTAAATATGTGGTCTTTCTGCTCAGGTGGTCTCTGGTGACAGTTTTATTAAGTGTGAACTATACATGTACATGCTGCTATCCAATGTGATTACTGCATGGTTCTAGAACATTGTAGAAAGTGGCCTTACAGACAAACTTCCCACAGGTAAAATAGGTAAAAACCTCCCACAGGTAAAATAGCTTAGCTACTACTATATACATCCAACTGGAAACCCGATGTACTGGAGATTCCAAATGTAAAACTTTATGGTTCATGCGGTTGTAACATGTACATGTAATGTTTTTTTATACTCCTTTGATAAACTAAGTTGGGGGCATGGATTAAAGGGAGGTTAAAAATAAGTAACTACACTATAGGGTTACATTTAGTATTTGCCACAAAGTAATAAAAATCACTGTGATCATGGTGATGTGATCATTTATACAACATCAAGTTCCCTAAATGTTACTGTATTAACCACCGCTATATCCAACTGCATTACTGGTACTGTTTAATTGGCTTCACGAAATTGTGAGCAAGGATGATTGTAGTACACTAGTCCTTTGCTAATAAGGCGCACTACATGTATTTGCCAAGAAATTATGGCCGCATCAGTAGCAAAGATTTATGGTTTAATTAGAGAGTGTTGCCTCTGTTGAGAGTGGCCACTAATAGAGAGGGACTATTGTACATTAAAAGATGCCTGCCATGATTCATATCCTGGTAACTGTGGTGTTCAGCAATTAATGATAGATCCATTACTGTTTCATGGTTTCTGCAGGTTTAATTTAATCTCACGACCTGTATACCTGAACATGCTGGACAGTCTTACTGTAATCTCTCCTACCTATCAATGTAGAAAAAGGGTTCTAGAAAAATATCCACATTCTTCGATGTTTTTACACATTTAAGTTCAGTACAAAACTCTGACAGAGTTATTAGGTTTTGAATCTGAAACTTTATACTATCTGTAAATTCATTTAATGTTTATTTGGCGAAATTTGCGCCCATCATTAAATTGCAAAATAATACCCCCAAACATATTTCATATATGTAGATAATTAACAAGACTTGTGCTTTATCATGATGTGTTTATCGCAAATATTAATACCTGCAAACATTGTCTCAAAAAGTCAAACATTATACCCCGCAAACATTAATGATTTTACAGTAATTAAGTAACAGTGTACATGAGTATAAGTGCAATTAATCATTTCCCCATCTTTACAAAGTGATTTTTGGTTCCCCGTGATTTTTTTCCATGTATGCATCAGTGAAATAGCACAATTTGAGGACTGTGCTGATGTTCACGCTATGCTCACACTATGCTATCTCCTCCAAACCTGTTCTACGGCACTATATACAGTGCAACCTGTCTTGGAAGACCACTCCATTGGCCATGAAAATGTGGTCTGTCAAGACAGGTGGTCTCTGATGACAGGCACACTTAATTTGAAATGTAAGTCCTTCTGCTGAAAATATGTGGTCTGTGAAAACAAGTGGTCTCGGCAGTGGTCTCTCAAGACAGGTTTCACTGTACATGTAGGTGTTTCTGCTGTGCATTGTACCATGGCATGATGTCATGCCATCGTCACTTCATCCTAATGGGTGAAGTGCATAGCCCTATATATTTACTAGCCATCAGCGAAAAATAAAACACGGCAGATTCAGGTCATTTCAAAGTCAGTATCCCACGGCTTTTTGTTATCTTTGGATGCCTTTGAGAGCAACCGGTAACAAGAGAGTTGTATAATGGCTGCTGCGAGCTGCTATAGGCTCCAATGACCGGGATAACCATCTGTACATATATACATGTACCTACAGCGGTGGGACAAGGTACAGATATAATATACCGCATGTCAATATTGCAGCGAAAGGACAAGGCATGACCGATATACATGTAGCTGTATAGGACGAAGCAGGTACATACACATGTGCACATGTGCATGTACATACATGGTACAGGTGTATTGCCATGTATCCCTGATATCTGTTTCCGTTGAACAGGTGGCATTTTATATGAGTGACCGTAGAAGGCTGTAGACTCAAAACTTCAGTTCAAAAATACTTGAAATACAGAATGTGACAGTTGTCACAGGGAGGATATCTGGTTACAGCTGCAATTACTAACACTTGGGTAAGAGATTAATTTTTTAACCCTGAATACAAGTGTATGTGCACGGTAGTCGTTTGTCTATACCTACCTTTTTCATTTGGGAAAAGCATTCAACAGTCTTTTAACATAGAGACGAGGCATACAGGTGTACGTTTTGCCAATTTCTACAATGTACCTGTTTGACTGACATGTACCTGTATCAGCTACATGTAGTGTCTTTGTCAAATTTTCATTAGTGGGCCATGTTATACATGTACATGTACATGACCCGTAGATGACCATGTAAATGCCCACCCCCATGCAAACGCCATACATGTAATCCCATTCCTTAAGATTTTGCATATTCACAGACCATGCTTATGTAGCGCCAATCTCTCATGCATGTGGTGCAAGATTAGGATTCATTGTCACAAAATGTAGGGGGAATCACCATGCTTACATGTAAACTGTACATTAAACATGTCTAGCATACAAGTAGATGTATCATGAGTATGTAAGTGTCACAATTTTCACTTTTTGCAATGAGAGTGGTCTCGATCTGCATGTGATTTAAGAATTACCCTCAATTTTAAGATTTGTCCCACAAATATAGTACAGGATACCTTCAGGCCTTCTTCAATTTAGGAGTAAATTTCTCTTTGATGGGAGGATGTTTGGCCATAAACATGATAAAAAGCAATGACTTCTAAATAACTGGTAAAAATGATTAGAATTGAGGTTTAACTACCTGTAGGTCAGTATCATAACTGGCAGAAGCTTATAGAGGCTTAAATATATGTGTATAAACAGACTAGTGTAACGCTGGCGAAAGTACATTTTGTGCAACATATGCATATGTATGTGTGTATAATGCCATGTATGTGAAGACCATAACTTTATTTAAACTCATTAAGGCATTTCGTTATCCCAAATTATAATCAACCCCTTGGGTCACCTTGTCTGGCAGAGACTTCTGCCCACCTGGGCAAGGTGTGAATGCATTGGGGAGTCGAGGAATCCACACACATGTAATTATTGCTACCAACAACTGTTGGCCGTGCAAGACACCTGGACACTAAGTCCCCACCCATCTTTTAAATCACAAAATAAATACCCGCTAACATACATGCAATTCATGTACAGTACCTAGATAATTAACAAGACCTGAGCTAACCGCAAATATTATTCCCTGCGAACGTGCTTTTGTCTCAAAAACGCAAACATTAATCCCATAAACATTAATGATGTACTTCAATTTTTATTCGCTGAATATGCTGAATGTTTTCTCAGATATATTCTGTACCTTTGACAGACAGACCCTCCTGTCATGTTATCATGTTAAAATTCAGAGATTACAAAACAAAATTATTAAAGTCCTGTTTAATAAAGACTGGCAGACACAACAAACGACCTGCATAGAGAATGGAAAACACTCAAAGTAGAAGACGTGCATAAATTATTTACACTAAGACTCATTTATCAACATCAGATACATAAATTGCCAGTTATC
>JAAUYG010224533.1_pt1 | contig 12420 bp, 1 predicted proteins | sample 7278091 | NCBI WGS metagenome assembly JAAUYG01 (sample SAMN14350201, study PRJNA611818) | marine sediment metagenome | isolation source: surface marine sediment (0.6m) | place: French Polynesia: Moorea | collected 2018-08
CACCTGTTCGACATACCATACAATACCATTCATCAGCCGGTTTCGGGTGAGGTTTAGTATACCTTCCTCGCTCAATTTCTAGCTTATGAGTTGAAATTCTTAAGTTTGACATAAGGGTAACATATTTAGCTGGAAGATTGCTATTCAAATATGGCTCAATTTCATAATTTTCTTTAAGACGGGCATACGTCCTGAGTTTGATACCCCCCTTCCCTGATGTACCTTGTTCAGCATTAATTGTAGGCTACTCCAGAACCATGCCTGGTATTCCTCTTTAAGACTAATTTCAAGAATGCTGCTGTTCCTACATTGCTATATACATGTACCTGTACAATCACTAATACCCCAAACAAGGATTTAAGCACTAGGATATAATATTTAAGTAAAGGAAAATAAATGACATCTACACCAGAGACATCTTGCCAATCTTGGGGGTGGGAGGATGGGGGTGGAGGTGTGCAAGCGCTGCCTCGGCAGTTATACCTACATGTACATGTAGCTGCAATAACAAACACAAGAAAAGTGGAATCACTTAATACCACGATTTATTAAATGCAGAAAAACACATTAACACTGATGCCCTCCCAGCTTCCCCCCTACCCCCATCCTGTGGCTGGCTCTTAGCTTCCGTGTGTTGAACTACATCAAGGGCAGCGGCTGCTTCAGGCCAAATCGCTTGGCTGTCGGAGCAAAGTCGCAACAAGTCGAACCAAACACCAGAAATATACACACATAGAGATCTGTGACGAATATGTTACACCATACATATACAGATGCGATATAGCGGGTATGATTGACAAGCACGTGGACACACAATCTGGAGAGCGAGAATATTCCGGTATAGCCTGTCGCTTCAATAGCGGCCAGCATGGTTTGTTGAACACAGTAGATGGCAAATAATTGCATCAGCAAACAGTACTACTTTGAGGAAATGCATATATACTTACTTTCTTAGCACTTATCGGAACTTGAATAACAATACTGACCCGATTAACAACATTTATGAAAGGAGTTCTCATTTACAACAAAATTGTTTTCCTTAAAACCAACATTTATTGAAAGCTGATGAAAAGAAGCCTTAGATTTTTCCTCCGATAAATATTTCGAAGTAAATAAAGCACTCTGAATGTTTATGAAATAGTCCGAAATGTTGGTAGCAGAACTAACTGTTAGTTGGTGGGTAGAGTTGACTGAAACATACTGGATACTCACAGAAAAACTTCATATTACAGCATCCACATAACTGGAATAAAATTTTCTGCTTCTCTTTACCTGGTTTATACAGCTGAGTCTTGCTGTGCAGTGTCCCACACTGTCGTAGACCACGGAGCAACCTTAACGTTTCACTTCCCCGTACCTATTTGCCCGATTTATTGTAACCCCATGACCACTCTAACCCATCAGGCTATATTGGTGTACAATGATTTAAAACCCTTCCATTTAACAGTTTCCTCCATTTTAAGACTGGATATCAGTGACACAACTCTTATATTATCAATATAAATGCCACTTCATTTTTAGACCACCTTCAATTTAAGCCCATATTTTTCTGGCTAAGTGGGTGGTCTTAAATTGGAGGGACCACTGTATATGGGTATGCATACATCATGTGCCAGAGGCAAAACAATTTTGCTGCTTCCATGTTCAACAAGTGCCATTTCAAATAGTGACTAAATGTTTGCGTAACCAGTAGGAATACATGTACGTGTAAGTTCATTGATATATATACCTAAACTGTTTCCCTTTCTTTCTTAACACAACAAGTCATCACTAGGGACCTGGACACCTCTTTTTAAATACTTGCCAAAACCAGAATTGTGTGCGCTTAATCTTGAGATGATCTCTGGATCAACACAATAATTAACTATAGTTTCTCATTGTATATAATAGACACCTGAGAAGCCCCTTTCTTGATTATGAATACTCATAAAATGCCAGCCATGGTTTGCCGCTGTGTAACTAACACATGCAACAACGTTGTACAACAGGTGCATCCTTTATGTAACTTCACGAAGACTTGGTGGATTTGTTTTGTTGCTACAAATATCATGAATATGGCATTGGTGGGATTTTAATCCATGCAATTTTTTTCTCTTAAAGAAGAACTTTCCTATTACCATGATTATGAAGCTGACATCCTAACCGTTACCTCAGTGAGGTTGTTCGCAGAGGTTGCAATTAGAAGGTAAATTGGAGGTTATTTTTCTGCGTACATTCATGCAGTAAAAGCTAGACCCCTGGGGGCTGACTTGTAGATGGGTCATACTCACTGTACTATATAATTATACTGTGACATCTTATATGAAGGAATCACAATACAATATACATGATGTACCACGTATGGAATAAATCGGACTCTGACCCAACCCCAGACTTTTCCCCCTTACTGACTGAATTAATTCTATTATAGCTAACAACTTTCAACCATAGACAAAACTGTATTTGACACAAAAAACAATAATAATAAAATCTTAACAACAGCATTCATATCGTCACAAGAGAACTATTTCTACGACATTATGTGAACACATATATGTAAAAGAGCAGGACCAAGCTTGATATTACAAGGCTCTCCTATTTCCTATGTACAGCAATCCACAGATGGATTTATTATGAAGGGTTAGCACACTCAATTAATAATTGCTAGATCTCACGGCAACCGCATCCGCTCCCATCAAATTGTCACAGTTTATCCCAATAAATATAACGCCATAAATATAGCTCAACATATTGACAGCTAAAAATATGGCAATTTCAGTAACAATATTCTCAGAATTCTCAAGCAGTTGTTTGTTCATACATGTATATTGTTTGGCCAACGTTCAAGCAGAAGGTGGCAATTTCGTTTACAGTACAACAGTGTACATGTACAAGACTTCTGCTAAGTTGATATTTAGGTCAGAATGTCATTAATCATATTAACAATGATTAACAATTAATACATCACTCTAAACACATGATGCATGGATGATGTTAGTTATTGGCAGCTAAAATTGTTTAAAGGGTCTCCATTACAACGTCCAACTCTAACTTGGTCGTTTTATCTGAAATGAACGTCATGTAGTTGGGTATACATGGTATAGTGATGACAAGAGGTTAGATCCATGCCCCTGTGAATCTACTGGAACACACACTGCCCAGTATGACACCACGCTAATCTGTCAACCGCAATCCTCTCACAGCCAAAAATAAATATTTCTTCAACAACGTAAAATAAAACCACCGTGACAATCTGGTCTATCCATGCCCCCACTGAGCAATGAATTATAAGATTAAAATGGACAGGTTGACATGATCTGCTGCTGCCCAAGACAGTCGTCAGTTGGCAAACTCCAAGAAAACCTCATGAGCAGACAATAACAGTGACAATAGTTACAGACATTCATATTTTTTATATACAACTGACATGATGTGTCCTTTGTGCCTCCAATTAAACACCAGAAACTGACAATTCCTTACAATACAAGAAGAACTGTGGGGATATATACCTAACTAACAGAGATAAAATATAAACACGTACCATGATCATATAGGAATATATAGGTATCAGCTTCAGTATATAGATTCAATCTGCTACCATGTTCAAATTAAACGAACTAGACTACATATTTACATAGTTTATGTTCACAGTTGTAGGCACTCAAACGCTACAAATACTCTCTGTGAGATGAAATGATGCAACAGTAGGCTAAATACAATATAATGTATAGCTAATAATTTATGTATACTATATACATGTGCAGTCCCTTGTAGACAGGATACACTTGAAGTTCCATAAGGTTACAGGAGCACTTTCTGCATAAAATATCTGTCAAAACCAGAGAAGCACTAGATCAAAGGTAAATGCGAATTTTATATTTTTACAATCTGCTAGCTGTAACGTAGTATGCACTGGTGGTGATGTAACCAACCCCCCACCTCTTCATATCGAGCCACTATACATATTTACAATAGTACATATCAAGCTGTTCATATCAAAGTTTCAATCTTGTAGCAATCAACCTTATCTTCCTATACAGCCATCAACAGCGACAGGCTCCACGGCGAACATCTTCGTATTATCGGACCATACCCGTGGATCATATTCCATGAACTACTATGGTGAATGTAAAGTCTTACACACTTGTGTGGGAACAATAAATAGTCAGGTGACTAAAGGGAAAATTGTCCCTTCTACTGTGTGCAGGTTATTCATCACGACTACCTGTTTTGAGATGGAGACCAAGTACTGTTTATTTTTCAAAACTCAAGGTCACTAGTAACCTTAATCACTGTTAATCATACAAAAGACAATGCTTGCCAAGGTGATTAGTTAACTTAAGTCAGTTTCTAAGAATTTTCAATTGCTGGCCCCTGATTTTTGCACACGTGTGCAATAAACCTCACAATTAACAATGGCTTGATTTCCGAAAAGACGCCCATTAAGTTTATTTGTAATTTGAGCAATTTCAGTTCCATGTTTTAAAAGTAAAAGCATGTAGTGATCTGCTATAAGTAGGTTATGATTTCCATTAACATGAAAGCATAAGATGAAAGAAAATTTTCATAATTAATATAATGCTGCATTTCGAATAATAAGTTTTAACTTCAACTTCAGAGTTCAACAAATCTGACAAACACTGCCGACCACATACAAAAAGGTTACACTTTTAATTTTAACGACAATATCATACAACCCACAACAATACAACCAAGAGTTAAATGTTTAGTACGACCAGTCTTTGCCGATGTGTGAACACCTTCATCATGTTCACCTTCATTTAGCCAGGGTGCGATGAACTACATGTATTAACCATGTTAATATGAACTGAGGAAACGGGAACTTAATGACTACCACCATGGCTGCAGTTTATCCACATACAGGAACACGAAGAAGGAAACAACATGAATTTTATGTCTTATGTTCCTCATATTCAAAGGATTGCAATGTCCAAGGGGCTTACTTGCTTAGAAAACAATTTGCTTAACAGGTAAATTCCGAATCTTCAGCCATTCCTCATCTCTGTGCCTGTTCCCCTTCCACCACCCACACCCTGTCCCGGACGGAAGTAATTAGACAAATACATGTAGTTGTTTTACCTGGACTTAGTGTGTATTAACCCTATGTCATGAACGCAAAGGAAGGTCATACAATACCGCAAGGGATGTGCTTTACTCTGCGCTGGGTCGACACGTATGAGCACAATTTATACACAAGGAAATGAGTTACATGTACCTTGCCCCCCATACACTGAAGCATCAAGCATGTCAATGACTCGAAAATTAACATAATTAACATAATAAATACATAATGAATATCATACATCTGTTACCCTGATAAAGTTTTGTGGGTTACCCATTTACATGATAAGGTATGGGCATTCCTAGCAGATAACCTTGACTGCTGACAAATGTTGACCTTTAGTTTAACTGGTTAAAACAACCTTCTCTACTCAACACTGGCCCTAAAATCAAGTCAAGAGTAGTAGCCATGGCAACTGATAGGCATATTCTGAGTAAATATGGTAACACTAATGTTACTCAATGTTAGACCATGTTACATGTTAGCCTTGCTAATGTACTATACCATGTACCCAGGCTTTATTGATTTAGCAGTTCAGCAGTATCCCTCATTAATGCTGGTAAATAAACATGAATATTTCACCAGAGTCTAACGTTTAACCTGTTTAGTACTTACACAAATTGATTCCATGTTCATCATCTTTATTTCAAGCATAAAGCCATCAATTTAACCTGGTCATATTATGGCATGCCCCTTTTCAATCCCGACATGTACTTGATTAATCTGTTAATGTTCTCAACAACTGACAGTAACAAGTGGACAATTCTGACCCTTGGTGACAATTCTGACCCTTGGGGACAACAAACAGTTGACAGGACAATGATAAAGAGTTCACAGACAACAAACGCTGAACAGAGTTAAGAGTAACTTTAGGTATACAACCTCAACTGCTGGTTTGAGTGTATTCCTCAATGCTTCAACTCCGTCAGTGACAATATGACAATACAACACCAAAAAATTAATCATCACGGTCAACCTGACGACTCCTCTAGACTCATCAGAGACACACTAGCACTGTTAAGAACGATGCATACCTATATACAAAGTGTATTTAGTACTACGGTTTGAAATTTTTCTGTTACTTTGCTGCTGCACATAGTGCAGTGCACTCCAGCCATAGCACTAAGCCTGTCATGTTTACATGGACCACACACCAGGACAGACCACTGGTACATACGTAACTGCTGCCTTCAGAAAGCATTACTGATTACTTCCCTCTTCGGTCTCGCCAAATTGGATAAACATGATAAAGGGAACAGTATTATCAAAGATCTTCAGGATCATGAGGATGAAAGTGACAAGTTTTGTGTTTTACTGGGGTACAATGGTTACCAGTGCTAGAAATCAGGCAAAATTTATGTAACATTATCTTGTTTTTATCTACACGCTCAAGATCTTTCAACAAGATGTGCACCGTCTCCCTATGCAGCACATGTCAGGGATTTTCAATTACATGGTGACCACATCGGGGGTTGAGTTTTGTGTGGCAGCAGACTCCAGTTTGGTTATATCTGATACCGGTGCCTCTGGGTTTTTTAGTTCAGAGGGAGGTAAGTCAAGAGAATTTTCTCCATTAGCCTTGGAGCTTGGTATACCCGTACTGGAGTCTGGTACACCTATACTGCAGTCTGGTACGTCTGTACTGGAGCTTGGTACGCCTGTACTCAAGGCAGCAGCTGCAGTCTCTGATGTAGTACATGTGGAGTTTTCCTCTGATTGTGCACACTCTGTATCTTGTGTATTCTCAGGAGACTGGTGACCCGTACTGTTGTTCAAATGCTGCGTGGGTTCAGACTGCTCATGCACTGTTTCTCCTTGGCTTCTGTGGTCAGAGCTGGTGGCCAGGGTCGGTTCACTTTCTCCTGTCACACTGGAACCTTTCGTGGCGTCACTAACCATGGATACAGATGGTTCTGAGGTAGTAGTATCCATGGCAACAGTTTCAACATTTGTCACAGCAGTTGTTGCCCCTGACGATGATGATTGGTCTTCATATTCTGTACTGGCATTCGCATGTACAGTATCTGAGTTCCCGGTACTGGTCACAGGTTCCACATCCTGACTTGTGGCTGGGGGGACCGATCCTGAATCATCTGCTGCATCTGGACCTGCTTCTTGGGTAGAAACAGATCTGTCTGGAATCGACTCAACACCAGTGGACACAGCATTACTCTCAGCTGAACAACTCATGTCATTCTTTCCACTAACCACAGTATCAGGCTGACTAGGTGATGACTCAGCACCCATAACTTGACTTGCAGTGAGAGGAATTGTCAAGTTTGGTTCGTCAGTACCACAAGTATCATTACCATCCAGGGATGTTTCTTCCTTTATGCTTGTTGCAACACCAAGAACACTGGTACCTGTAACCATGGTAACTTGCCCAGGCTCTCCTTCCAATGCCTCTTCGCCTGCAGTAGGAGGTACCAACAGCTCCCCAACCTTATTCTTGGTTTCAGTCTCAGATCCAGTCTCAGGTTTATCCAGCTCCAGTCTCTCCGGCTTACAGTCCTCTATATCATCATACGCAGTTCCAGCCGCGATGTCACCAGACCCGGCAATGAACTGACCCTCGGTGCCCTCGGACAACTTTACGTCGGCCTGCAGCTGTCCGTCCTGAGTTGTGTCGACCCCCTCTTCCACGGCTTCCACCGACCCCTCCTCCTCCTCCCCCATCAGCTTCTGGACTTTCACCTTGAGCTCGCCAACCGGACACTGAATATTGGTGTAGGAAACGACCGATTCCTCTGCAATGCTGACAGGCCCCCACTCTTCCTTGTTAGCAGATGATGCTTTGTTCACAGCCTTCTTTGCCTTTTTGGAGGCTGGTCCTTTCTTCACCAGTTTTCTTTTAGCTGTTCCTTTTTTCTCGCCAGATTTTGGCGACTGTTGTGTGGCTTTCGGAGACTGTTTGGCTTTAGTGCCCTTAGCTCGGCTCTTCGTTTGCTGCTTCTGTTTGGTGCGTGATGGATCTTCGAGTTCAACATCAGGAACTTCGATGTCTGGGACTTCATCCTGATAATTGCGGTCGCACAGCCAGCGAGCTGCTTCCTCGGCAGTGTTCAGATCGACATCAATGTGTTCTGTGGGCAAGGCATTCACCATGGTCTGAAATGACAAGTTCGACTCAATTTCCTGAGGAGACGCCATCTCCACAACAGCTGCTACCGTGGTGCGTTGAGATGCATCCAGAATGCCTGTGCCTCCTGGGATGTCCACTGGGATGGTGCTAGGATCCTTGCCACAGACACGCTGGTGGATCATTAGGGTCTGAGAGCGGGGAAACTTGGTCTGACATCGACTGCATTCATACAGCTGGTCCTTGATGTGTTTCTTAGAACTCGCCTGTGTCTCAGTAGTTGAATTACTCTTCCGTGAGCGGTCCCTTCTTGGAGACTTCTCCCGTCTCTCTGTATTCAATGCCTGAAACATGGACTGCATGAAACTCTTTGGAAACCATTCATCGACCTTGGTTTTGGCTGTACCGGCATCGATATAATGGTAGGCCGTCAGGTGGCGTTGTAGTGTAGGTGCATCAAAATATTTCTTCTCGCATAGCTGGCACTGGAACTGTTTGGATGACAGCTCTCGGATCTTCAGGCCTGCTTCTTTGAGACACCCGGTCAATTGATGGCTGCGACAGAGCTTGAGTGACGGGAAGGACCGGGAACAGTGTGGACAGTAAAAGTCCATCTCCCGGATAATCTTTCCAGCCTGTTCCTTGCAGCATTTCGTGTTCTTGTGCTCCTTGACTTCCTTCTCGCTGGCTAGGTGGACTTCGCAGATCGTACAAACCGGCTGAGTAACTCGAATGACTTCTACATTCTTGAAGATTACCATCTCCATGCGAACAGCATTTCCAGCAGGAAGTTGAGTCTGGGTTCCCGGGGATTGTGGGCCCGGTGCTGGTACCGTGGATACCTGTGGGGGAGGGGCTGTGGCGGTGCTAACCTCTGCAGAGACTTCCTCTTGATGCTGGACATCTGGGCAGTACAGTAATGCCTGGGTTTCCGTGGGAGTAATTGGGAGCTCTGGGGCGGCTGTGGGTACACAGGGCACTGGCAGCAGCTGGACAGGCTGTGGGGGCGGGGCTGCCAGGGTAGTCGTCTCCACGGTGAGCGTGGACAGTAGGGGAACTGTATGAGTACTACTGACAACAGCAGGCTGTACATCGCTCTCAACAGCCGCAATCTTCGGGGAGGTCTCGGCTATCACAAGGTCTGCTACCATGGGAGCACTGGCCGTTGCTAGGGCGACAGGAGTAGGGATCTCCACTGTGTGCTCATCCTCGGGTTTAACACTGGCCAGTAATATCTTACTGGGCTGAGGAGGCTCCAGGCCTGCTGTCAGACTGGTACTGGTGGCACTGGCTTCTTCTACATGCTCTATGTGTTCTATGTGACTCGAGCCGGAGGAGGAGGAGGCCGAGGAGGTTGTTTTGTTCAGCTTATTTTGCTTCAAAGGCCGGTGTGCCATATGTCGGGCCTTTTGTTCTTCAGCACAAGCTCGGATATTTTCTTCGTAAAGCTGCCTGATGTACAGCTCGATTTCCTCCATACTCGCCCCCTTTCTTGTCAGCGGAGACTCACTTGACTTGACCGCGGTCGCAGTGCTCTGAAACTGTAGGTTCTGCTTGGCTTTGTTCGCTTTCGATTTGGACTTTGACGCCTTCCGCTGGACCTTCTTGTTTGTAGGGTTTGCCTTTTGACCCGAGGCAGCTGAAATCTGTTCTGTTTTGGGCTGTATCATTTCACAGGCCGCGGCAGCATCTTGTGTGCCCGAAACAGTTAGTGCAGTGCCCTGTCCCTGCAGTTGTGCTATGGGGGAGGACTCTACCTTGACCCCCTGTACGCCGTCGGTTGTGGTTGTAACAGTGGCACTGGCAGATTGTGTAGGGGGCTGTGGTTTGGGAGTTTGCTGACTCAGCTGCCACAGTTGTTGCAGCGCGGCAAGCTGTTCCAATGTGGTTCGGTCTAGAGCCTGAAGCTGTTCTTGGCTTAGCAGAGCGGCTGTGGCCAGCAATGCCTGCCCCGCGGGTGACAAAACAACCTGACTGCTGCCAGCATCCGCAGACATGGGATCAGCCTTCTGGACCAGAGCTGCTAACACACTACCAGACTGAGTACTGGACACAGTGTTGCTGGTAGTGGCTGGTTTGTTAGGGTCTGGAGGGGTTAGAACCTGTAGCATGCCAGGGTCAGGCAAGCCTAGGGCTGGGGGCCGTGCTGAGGTTGATGCCTGACCCCGCTGTATTCCCAGAGATGACAGGGTTTGGAGACCAAGCAGGGTCTGTGTGAGGGAGTTAACAGTTTGGCTGGACGGCACAGCTGCCGTCGCTGCAGCTTGAGTGACAGGGGCCGGCTGGGGGGTCGTCTCAGAGGTCTGTACAGTGACCCCTTTACCAAGGGATGCAGATAGGTTGCGTGCGTATACCACTTGTACCTGGGGCTGCTGTGCATAAAGAGTCTGATCCACCTTGGGTGAGGCTTGCTGAGAGGGGACAGCCCCTGGTGGCTGGGTAGTGGCGGCCTGTGCTAGCAGATGTTGAGTCAGTACACTGTCTGCATTACCGCTGTACTGCTGCTGTACCTGCTGCTGTGCCAGCAGATCGTGGTTGATGTCTCCAGTAGCATCTGCCAGTGGCCCAGTGGCAGCCTGAGACTTAGAGGTCAGGTTGAGGGGCACGTTGGTAGAGGAGCCAGAAGGGGCTACAGGAACGCTAGCTTGCTGAGCGACTGCGTCAGATCTCTGTTCGACCTCAGCGACTTGGGCGCCAGGTTTGCGGTTACACTGGTAGCCGGCGTGACTCACGCACACTTCCTCCTGCTCATAGCAGGCAAAGCAGTGGGGACAGCAGTATAGCATCTGTATGAGCATACCCTGGACCAGATGACGTGACTCGGTCTGATGCTCGATGCATTCCTTGGCGGTAGCAAAGGGAAGGCTGCATGCTGAACACACAAAGAAATCCACTTCATAAATCAGGACGCCATTTACAACCTTGGCCCTGTGGGTAGGGGCCTGAACACCATCCTGGGTTGTCCCTTTGTCCTTCTCGCTGCCTGAAGCTTGTCCAGCACTCACACTCATGGCATTATCAGCACCGCTAGCCGGCTTTATATGCGACTGGTCCACAATGTCCTCAGATTTGACACTACTCGCAGCCGTGCCGTCATGTCCGCTGGCTTCACGCCACAGCTTTTTAGGTGGCTTCTGTCTTTTCACAGGTGCCAGCTTGCAGTTGACCATATGATTCCTCATGTCTGTGGCATTAGAGAACATTCCTCCACAGTAATCACAGAGTACTGGGGGAACCTCGACCACCACGGTATCCATCAGGTCCTCTACGCTTACTTTGCTACCAGATCCTTCCCGATCCATGGCAGCCAATGGCAGCTAGCTATAACAGGATATTCCATAGGGAACTCATCTTGCTTGTGGAAGATTCAGCAAAACCTGTCGTGAGTGTGGGCTTGAAAAATTTCCCCAGTCTTGTTCGTCATCATCAAAGGTGACTGGTGCTATGCAACAAGAATCACACCTGCAATCAGAAATCAGCATAGAATTATCAATGATTATCATGATTATTACAATGTTACATTTTTAATGGGGATTAGTCACCACAGCCTTGGTAAATGTGGTAAAGGGTGGAATAATCATAATAGATTACACTTTGGCAGGTAACTGTAATTGCAAATTTTAGGACTTGGCAATCATAATCGATTATACGCCTCATCTAATCATACAATATGAAAATATTTATCTGGTCTTAATCATGTTAATGAACTAACAATTTATTCTTCTCAAGCGGTTTTAGGCAAAGTAAAGTTTTTTATCCAATTGCATTGCATTAAAACCTTAATATTCTTATACAGCACAGGTGTGTTGGTTGCAACATCCAACATACAGTGAGATCCGTGCCAAGAAATTTAATCTTAACATCTGGCTGCGAAATCTTGCTGTTGGGATTTTAAGATTCGTAGTTCTTGCCCTGTGCATGTGTTGTTTAAACATTATTTTGAATGTAATATGACAAATCCTGTAGGCTTCAAAGGTTTCCATGAAATGGCCTTTTAATTTGGTGTGACTAACTTTGATTAAATCATTTCCTGTGTATCATGTGTATAATAATGCCCCAGTAAAAAAGCAATTTATTAATTATGATCAGGGTCTTAAAAATGCATGTGTATTTAATAGTTAGGGAGGGATTTTATCCACCCTTGCATTTTCATTTTCTGTTCGGGGGGGGGGGGGGGGGGGGGTGGGGGGGGGGGGGGAGCAAGCCCCACCCCAAGAATTTAAAAAAATTTGGATTTTTAAGAAAAAAATAAAAAAAAAGAACGTAAAACAACAAGAAA
>JAAUYG010076171.1_pt1 | contig 12419 bp, 7 predicted proteins | sample 7278091 | NCBI WGS metagenome assembly JAAUYG01 (sample SAMN14350201, study PRJNA611818) | marine sediment metagenome | isolation source: surface marine sediment (0.6m) | place: French Polynesia: Moorea | collected 2018-08
ATGTTTTAAAAGAATGTATAAACGGACCTACTGCGCACGATAATGGTGTAAGGCTCAGAGTGCTATGTACAATTTTATTATCAAACGTATTGTTTTATGTCAATTTTTAAATTTTTTTAACTGGACGCCAAGGAAGAATACAACAATGTAATTGGCCAATCCAGTATAAATATATTTTGATAAATAATAAATAAATAAATTTGTCGCCTTACTGTTTAGAAGTACGCTGGTCAATCAATATTGATGAGGTTATGTATTACAAAATTAATATTAATTGATATTGATGAGATTATGTATTATTGATATTCATTAGTATTGATGATATTGTGTGTCACATATATTCATTAGGCTGTATTGGCACAAACCTTTCTATCACTTTGGCTGCATGACTAATACTAGATGTAAGTCTGTAATATGTAACTTGCCTACTGTTATTAATAATAATAAATCTTTATTCGTACTCGAAGTACAATTGGTAATTGAACGTTAACAAATTATTCGACACTACACTGAATTGGACATCACATGATCCATTTTGCATTCATAATCAGACATTTAATCAGTCATTTCATTGGACATAATTTGAGGCATTAGACCGTGACGGGTTTCGAACCCTTGTCATGGGGACATATGTCGCTCTGCTCGCAGCTTTAACCATTCGACCAACGTTCCGGGACAAACGTGAAACTGTTGTAAACGGACATCGGGATGAATCAGATATTCAAAATTTATATGGCATACTTCTAATCTATCTTTTTCAGGAAAGCGTACGCGACATCTGGTGATTCAATAATAATCCAAATCAGCAACATCACGTTCTGTGTGAGTACTCACAGGCTTCATTTACGGTATAGGTACTGGTTCTTACTAACAAATATGCACAAGGCAACAAACAGATGTACAGATGAACAATATATCACATATTGAAAAAAGGCATTATTTTGACGTACAGTAGCATAATAAATAATTACAGAAGCACCACAGTATACAGCAGCCTCTTGTAACATATTTTACATTTTTACATCCACATTTATTACACGCAGTCGTCATATATCACACACCATTACTTACTGTAAATCATTTTTTTAATGTAGTGATTTACATTTGCGGCATTTTTCACCATTTGCAAATAACTTTTATAACTTTTTAACTACAACATGTACAGATGGATAGACAGCCCAACACTGCCTTCCAACAGATGGGACATTATGTTCACATCATTGCATAAAACTGATGACAGCGAACGTCTGCCATGTCACATTTATATCTTTCTGCACACAAGTATCATACTCCAATGAAATTAATAAGCACTTGTGTGTACGTCACTCATTCATATCTGTACACAAAAGCATAATGACTAAAAGCCATATTATGTGGACTTGTATCATTTTGTTTGTAACAGTCATTACAAAACAATCCAGGAATATTATATTAAGCAGAAATATTTATCCACAATACCAAATTAGAAGCAACAGTACCAAGGTACAGGTCGGTTAATAAGGATACGAATATTGACTCTTTGCCATTCTGGGATATCGGCATCAGGATTTCAAATTGATATCACACACCATTCAGCCTCAATGTAGATATGACAGGTTGCCTTACAGAACACAATTCAGTCTCAATATAGACATGACAGGTTACCTTACAAAACAATTCAGTCTCAATATAGACATAACAAGTTACCTTACACACACCATTCAGCCTCAATATAGACATCACAAGTTATCGTACACACACACCATTCAGCTTCAATGTAGATATGGCAAGTTACCTTACACACACCATAGTATATCAACAGATCAAATAACGTTCACAATTGCACTAAGGAATTCCGTTTCCCACCAACGCAATGTGAAACAACTGTACAACAACTGCAAAATGCTTGTCATCATGTAAACCACAGAAGGGTAGTGTGGACTGTATACAGTACTGCGGACTGTATAATCCTTTCTGGTCTTTTCCTCTCATTCTATTTACATGGATTAAAATTTAGGAAGGTAATCGAATACGTTAAACTATCATAGTGTGATATGTATTGCTATGGGTCACCCAAAGTTATTCCAGATAACAGTCAGTATTGACTTTTTCGTTAGACCTAAAACAAAGCTCTGAATTTATATGATGTAATTGATATCTTGTACATGTTTCTATTGATGGCTTGGCTAAAATAAAAATACATTGTAAAGCGAGACTGCAATTGATTTTTTAATGTCAGATGTAACATTCAATTCAGTTAGATTAAGGCCTAAAGCTGTAATAAAATGGGGGAAAAACGTGAATGCTGCTATTATCTCCGTGGGTTCACAGCCCCCACCCCCACCCCACACTTCCACCCCATCAGCCGCTCTCACCACGAGCTTGTATCCATACATTCCCAACCCTATCAAATACTGCGTCAAGAGGATAGGGCATAAAGCAGCACCGCATTCATCTGTCAATATCTCGCAAGTTAGTAATCCGTGGCAGGAGGGTAACTTTAAGTTTGTCTGCCATGTCAGTTAAAGAGAGCTAAATATAAAGACGTTATTGGCAACTGATAGATTCAGTTCTGACAGAGATAGAATACAAGTCCTCCTATCCACCATGCCTCAAAATAGTCTCATCTCTGCCCACGGAGCCAGGGGAAACTTGAAGGATATAATTTGCACGCCTGAATCCGACTGGTAGCATCAAAGCAAGGCCACCCGATCAGACTGTTAACAGATTCTGTTACTTCTAGTGCTTTACTCCAGCAAAGCAATAAAGACCTCACATAACCCAATGGTTAGGTCATTGTCCTTCGCTGGTACCCCCTGAGATGGCAGGTAGTAATTCACCAGGTCTTCTTCCTGTTTGAGGAGCAGAACAATCAGTCTCAGTGCACGCAGTGCCCACACACGGCTCTTCCTAGCCATTTCTAGACTGATATCTGGATAACACCCTCGTTCTGGATTCAAGTCGTCAGCCATACATTCTGGATATCTACCCCCACTGGTCGGATTGTTGTCCATTATCTCGTTCCTCCCAGATTTGCAATAATATCCCCTGTTGTAGGTGACTTCATCAGCTGTGTTGACCCCAGGTATACCCTGTTGAGCCAGCCTCTGATGCACTTTTTCCCAGACTTGTTCCATGTTGATCCCGTTCTGGGTAGACTGATGTGCTGCATTCCGTTGTGTCACGAGGACATAGGGAATTATTCTTTCTTTACCAGACAAATCAAGATCAGAACTGGAACATTTATCTGCAATCTCTTGTACCTGTGTGATATCATCCGCAGACAGACATGATATGCTCCCATTGTGCCTGGTGTCTACGACATTACAGAACCTACTGTGAGCAATTAGGCGTCTGCATAAGTGCAGCACATCATCCTTGTAAGTCGATTTCGCCTCATAAAGGAATATCTCGTCCTTCTCTGTCTTCTTGTACTGCTCCCTGAACTTGTCATTTGGGTCCAAAACCCACAGCAAGCTTGTCTTGACCATGTAAGATGGTAAAACGGCGTTTGCTGTGAACGTTCTCTTGCTGGAGTCTGATTGGAATGTCTTCGGTATTGAGCGAAGTAGCTTTACCATGGTGTAGCCACATAATACCTCCTGGGGAACATATTGGATCAGGTTCCAATCCATCTGTGAGGAGGAGATTTCAAAGCTTGCAGGAAAAGCAGGGTCCACTTGCTGATTGTCATAATGGCGAACATGCAGCAGACACATGTAATCCCTAACCTGGACTACGGGTGCCACATCCACGGCAATGCACCTCGCTTCTGGCTGTCTCTCGGAAGTATTATCCAAACTTCCACATGTTACATACATAGTTCCATTGAACCCATGCTTTCTGTGGCAGCTGTCAATAGCGATGGAGTTTTGCCATAAAAAGCTCTTGACAGCATCTCCCTGAATTGCTTGCAAGAAATGCCACCAGAATTTGCAACAAAACTGGACACTGTGAAAATTACATTGCATGCTGCAGGAGGGTTTCTTCTTCACCCTTCCCTGCAAGCCAAAGTACTTGTTTTCAGTTAGATTAATAATGAACTGTTCAGTGAAGTTGACTAGTATCATTGATACATCCATTTCATCCAGCGCACAACATTTTGTATGCTCCCGCACGCTCCCTTTCAGCAAGGGAATGCATTCAAATAGCCTGTCATTTTTTTGCATTTCCAATCCAATGCAACGGAGGAGACCAAGAACTGTTATGATATACTGCTCTTCTGGGTTGTCTTCCAGTCTCACCACCCCTTCTGCTCTGTCTAGGAAGATCCTCGTTATCTTGCTGTTGTCGAATGACTGTTGTGATGTTTCTAACAACATATCCATCAGCATATCTGCATCCATATCATGCACAAATTGATGGCTAGATTTGTCCAAGGCGGAATGCACGCACGTCACACGTTCAACCATACTGAACATTTGTGTTTGTGAAACTTCACCAAGATGCTGTAATACGCTCTTCCGAATGACATTGCTACAAAGTTGTGCAAGAGAACACATGGGTGTCTTTCTCCAGTACTGGTCGATGTAACTAATTGCCCTTTGAGACACATTATCTGGGATGTTGATATTATGGATAATATCATTATCAAGTCGGATTGCACACAGGAGAAATTGTGCATTCATGCAAATGCACGCTATGTGATGACAAGTGCGGCCATTGATATCACAATCAGAGAAAGCATATCCCTGCTCTATCATTGCAGATATCCTCTCTACCATCCAGGTTCTCGAAATACAGTGATTTTCCATTGCTAAAAGATGCAGTGGTGTTTGACCTAGCATGTTAGTCAACCTAGCTTTACTTTGTGCAAAATTCAACCGCATGATTTCTTTTGGTGCCTTGCAAGCAATCGCCGTGCCCACAGTATGTAAAGCAATCTTTCCTTCAATGCCCGTGTAAGGAGGTGGCAGGACACACCCTACTGATTTAATGCTATTGAAAGACCTATCTGGCAATAATCCATACAAATAGCTCCCCATTGTGTTGTCTGGTACAGTACCTTGTAAAAGGATTTCATGTGAGAATGATTGATTGTACGCCAGTGATGCCATTAGCAGGTCTGACAATGGTGTTGTTCCGAAAGGTGAGCAATCTATCAGGTGAACTAATGTTTCCGATGGAAGTATTTTTCGTTTCAGCTGATCCCTCACCCACTGCTGCCGCTGGCACATACCTGGCAACATACCCTGATTAATATACATCAAGGCATTCTCTCCTATATCATCACTATGCAAAACATCTGCCCCGGCATCCAGTAACACATTGGCAATATCCCAATGATGTGACTGACATGCTATAAGTAAAGGCGTGAAGCCTTGGCCCTGTGTCATTACGTGTCTGGTATCCTCAATGTCAACATATAAAAGCTGACCTGTAATCGCACATCTAGTCCAATAGTGCATTGCTCCAGCATTAACATCTGCTCCTGCCTCCAACAACAGTTTCACCACATCACAGTGGCCATTCTGTGCTGCAGACATTAGTGCTGTCCAGCCTCTTAAATCTGCAGCATTGACATCTCCACCAACCTTTAACAATAGTGCCACCACATCACAGTGACCATTATGACTTGCCATTATGAGTGGTGTGTTACAATCAACATCAGCTTGGTCTATACTGGCTTTATGTTTTAGCAATATCTTAACTACTTCACTGTGACCTTGATGACTTGCTTGCAGAAGTGTTGTTCGACCGTTATGATTAGCTTGGTCTACGTTAGCACCACTGTCAAGCAGCAACTGAACAACAGCACAGTGGCCATTGTGTGCTGCTGACATTAGAGCTGTCCCCTTTGTCCCATCAGCAGCATTGACATTAGCCCCGGCCTCTAGTATTAGTGATACCACATCACAGTGACCTTTCAGACTTGCCTCCATCAGTGGTGTGTTTCCATCAGCATTGGGCTGATCTGTGTTGGCACCATATTCTAGCAGCAATTTAACTACACTGCAGTACCCCATACGTGCTGCTGACAGCAGTGCTGTCTCTCCCCACCCATTAGCAGCGTTGACATCTCCGCCCCCCATTAATTTTTCTACCACGGCATAGTGACCATTCAGACAGGCCAGCACTAGTGGGGTACTTCTCTTAACATTGAGGTGATCTGTGTTGGCTCTATGATCCATTACAGATTGTACCATGTCATGGTGACTCCTCAAGCATGCCTCTATCCATGGTGTTTCCCCGTCATCATCGCCTTCATCTTCATTCAAGTTGGCTCTATATTCTGGCAGCTCCTTAACTATATCACAGTGATCGCTCTGACTTGCTGCTATCAGTGGTGCGTCCACATCAATATGCATGTGATCTGTCTTGGCTTTATGTTCCAATAGCAACGTAACTACATCACAGTGGCCATTCAGACTTGCCTGCATGAGCGCTGTTCGGCCATTATATGTCTCTCGGTCTATTTCAGCACCGTAGACCAGCAGTAACTTTACTACATCACAGTGACCTTTTTGTGCTGCTGACACAAGAGCTGTAACCCCTTTCACATTAACAGTATTGACATCTGCCCCGTGTTCTAGTAACAATGCTACCACATCACAGTGACCATCATGACTTGCCAATATCAGTGGTGTGTCTCCATCGATGTTGGGCTGATCTGTATTGGATGTATGTTCTAGCAGCAATTTAGCTACATCATAGTAACCCTCCCTGCTTGCCTCTATCAGTGCTGTATCCCCGTCCATGTCCATCTGATCTGCATTTGCTTCATGATCTAGCAAGAACTTAACTACATCACAGTGACCACCCATACTGGCCTGCATAAGGGCTGTTCGTTCTATACCAGAAGCTTGGTCTATGTCAGCACCATAGGCTATCAGCATTTTAACTATATCACAGTGGCCATTTTGTGCTGATGATATTAGAGCTGTACAGCCCTCCACATCAGCAGCATTGGCATCTGCCCCGTGCTCTAATAACAATGCTACCGCATCATAGTGACCATTCTGACCTGCCAACATCAGTGGGGTAATCCCATTAACAACGGGCTGATCTGGTTCAGCTTTATGTTGTAGCAACAACTTAGCTATATCACAGTGACCATTTTCCGCTGCCAACATCAGAGATGGGAATCCGTTCTCGTTGCCAGCATTCACATCTCCCCCAGCCCCCAACGCCATTTTGACAAGACTCATTACACCAGCACCACTTGCGGATATCAGTAGTACCGTAGCGGGAATTTCAATCATTTCCATTTCCTTTCAGGTAGGAACCACCACAACTGCTCATACGGATTTTACAATTTTAAGAATAAATTGATATTCACGGGGTATTTAGCAGTCCTTTTCGCTTAGGTGACAAATTATCGTTAACATCTAACAAAAGTCGATGCATAATTAACAGTCCGTCAAATTATCCACAGTGATTGTTTGCATTAGATAATAGACTGCATATACATCCAATTTTAATTAAGGGATTCCTAGTTATACGTTTTATTTATTTATTTTTTGTTTGTTGTTGTTTATGTTACTAATAGTCAACAATTAGTGGGGCATTGGTAGCACGTGGTGAACACAGAATAGAAATACCAGGTGATGACAGCAATACTGGTGTACGTGTATGGTTGGAGACCATTTAGCCAGATCATACTTCATCAGAAAATTTTACTCGATCTCTGCTGGAAAAGAATACTACAGATTGTAATGCCAAACTACCAATAAGAAGTACATACACCCACATATACTGGCATATATGCCATACAACATCAGGCGTATTATTTGTTTTTCATATAAATGAATTGAACCAAAAAACAGGACCTCTAATATGAATTGCATGCACTTCCAAGGAACTCATTGAAGGGAATTCTTCGAATGTTTTTTTTTTGACGTTATCATACAATACTTTAAGGTTGGTTTATACACTAACACATATATACAGAGTATTTAAGAGCTTCAATACACATATATTTGTATCCCAATGTAGATTATATCATATCTCAGACATCTATATGTTACATGTAACATCTGTCTCTCCCAGTTGTTCTGTGTATAGGTTTCAAAGTCACGGAGCAAAGCGTGTCATTTATTGCTTTAAATTTACTCTATACGCACAGAGAAGATAGCACGGTGACACAATGTTTCCGCCATCGGCAGTGTGATAAATTGGCTACCTGTGTTATGTTGATCAACCACAGTAACGGCGACAATCAGAGTATGATACGAGCCCCAATGTCTAAAATCAATTCTTCGTTTCATGTAAGCACGATCTGCAATAAAACATGAAGAAAACCTATACAGATGACGTTTATGCGGTTCAAATGTGCCTTAAGTCTTCACTGTTGTAAACATCAAATTGTCTACTGAAGCATTTGATTGCACAATTACAATAGCTAAAATTTATATATTCATGTGTGTCTATATTCTGTAGCTGGGTTCTTAAAGCAATGTTTATGAAGCTCTTAGTAATTTACTGATATTAGTAACGGGGCTATTGTCGGTACCCTATACAGTACACGTGACGCGTGTGTAGATATAGCTTTTCCCAGTGCTACAATCGCGGAGAAGACATCTTTTGGGTAAAAGGTCCAACAAATGGCATTCTAAAGCAATACTAAGCATCCTGAACCAGAGTGCGACAAGTAAGCGGTGGAGTCTTAATAAATCAAAAAGTGTTCACAGTGAATCTAATCCACATAAGCACTGAATGTACCATTTTACTCTAGAAATTCTTAAAATGATCTTAGGGTACACACATCCTAGACGCAATTCTCTTTGCTTGAAACTAGAGGCCACTCTCGAAAGATCTTCCATGAAAGATCACGTCTAAACCTTCGAAAACACTGCTTCACAAATAGAGTTGTTTCCTCTTGGAACTCCCTGCCTGCCAAGATAGCAGAGGCCACATCTCTTAATTCTTTTGAAAAGGAATTTGATTCCCACTTCATAAATAGCCCTCTTTACTACCACTTTGACCATCCCCTGATAAACTAACCATCAACCGGATAACTATCTTAGATAATTTCTAAATGATCTGAACCTAGAGGTCTCATTAAGACCTTCGTTCACTAAGCATACTTATGAATACTTATGAATTGCTTACAAATTACGGCAAAAAAAGTATACGTATTTTGTGATTTGAGATAGTACTTCACCTTGAAAATGAGTCAAAGAGTGTCAGTCTAGGAAAATATTTGTTTGGAGGCCTTCATTAGCAGATTTATTATAGATTTTAAATATACAACAGTACAAGGACTCCTTTATCTGTTGCCACTGCTTCCTTACTACCATAGTGTAGAATGTTCTGGATAATCAATTGCTCTGATTTACCTTTGCGAAAAATTCCTGAAAGTGGTTACACATCGACGGTTTCTTTGTTGTAAAGGTTTCTTAACCTCACCTTGATGTTTTGATGTATGCTGAAATCCGAGATAAATTCAGATGGCATTAAAATGGAACTCCAAACGTTACATACTCATTTCAATATACCATTTCTATGGTCGCGTTTATATCCTCAATGTCTGACTTTATCAGCTCTAGTAAAACAGGAGCTATATAGCAAATACAGCGTGAGTCGAAAATCAGATCACACACAATATATGCTCCAGTAAGTTGAACATTTTAACCATCTTTTAAAAACTACCATGCATAAAAACACCTTTTCTAACATCCAACAATTCTATTTATCTAACAATACTTTCATTTCTTTCTTCTGTCCTAGAACAAAATACAAACAACTGCTATGCCACTCTGTAAGCTGTTCTGAAGATATCTGGATTATCAACGCCCATCACAGCTAGATTATTTACAATAGAGAAATCCGGAAAGCTTCTGTGGGAGGTGTTGCTGTCTCGCAACGTCTGGCCTCAGGTTACTGATACAGGCTGAGGCGTGGATGTGCGCACACTTCGTTCCACTTTGGGAGCGTGTTATCCAACGAGTCTCATGAGTTTGGTAGATGCCTGCACATTACATGCATTAAGCCAGTCAGCGAGTAAACCTCAGTCAAGGCTGATAACTATAATTATCATATAATTGTGTGCTCAGCACCCAAGAATCCATTGGTAAGATACAGCTACAGAGCGGCACTCTAGTGGCCACTGAATGGCGGTCGTGTAAGGAGACGCTGATGCACACTACAGAATACACGGATGTCATTCATTCAAGAGGATTGCCATTATTGCACCATATTATTGCTTCCGTCATCAGCACGCCCTGTATCGATCAATTGTGAGTCAACATACATGATGAGAGGTGGTGTATAAGACTCCCAGCATCACATACCGCATCTGTCACAGTCCCGCGGTGGACTTACACCTCTATTTATGTCAACAAGTAAACACATCGACCATAATTGATACCGACCTATTTTCTGAAAACCCCGCTTGCTTGCGTGCCTCAGCCAGCCGCTACCAACACTGCATTTTAATATTGAATGGGCCCAACAGAGCATGGACGCTTGCCCTAGCCCCCGGCCCTAGCCACCGCACAGCGGCACCCCAAACTACAGCATTCGAGAATGCAGAGATGAGACTTTGTTCGCCAACATTTCTCTCTGAGAGATACACGCGTTATACAGATCAAGGGGACAATATACAAAGCAAAACAGACAGGAATGGGACCAGATATAAACATGATGACTTAACGATACAGGACACACAACACTTCACGTTTGTTGTCAATTATATGGGTCGAGCTGCAACTGGTTGCGTGACCTAACTGGGCTTTAGAAGATTCATGTTCACGTGTGGTGTTCTCCATGTAGCAGCATATTGTGGCATTTTTTGATATTCTCATATAATTTGTATGTGATTATATGAGCCGGGTACATATTATATGCGAATATTTATACTTCTTTATCAACAAAAGGGCTCCCCAATATCCGACATGTATGCATGTACACGCTATGCACTGTTGGTAGCAAATTATACCCAAATCGATTTTCTTGCAGGTCTAGGTTCCCACATCGCATGCGTTGTTTTAAAGAAGGCGTGTTATTTCAAATCATACACAGTTAACACCAAAGAACAAGAGGCCCATGGGCCTTGACGCTCTGCTTCAGAACCAACTTGGCCATTTGCCAAAGTTCCACATTACTCCCTTTCTACCCCAGGGTTCAAAACCAGGGGTCAAAATTGAGCTTATTTTTACCCTAGGAGCAGCGGTTCGTGAGATACGGTCCATTTTTCAAAATTGCCCTATTTAGGCACATTGGCCAACGTTCCAAAAGTTGCACATATACCGTCTTTCTACCATGGGGGGGGGGGGGGGGTTAAAATTCAGCTTATTTTCGGTGTACGGGCAGCGGTTGGTGGGGTATAGGCCGTTTTTTAAAATTGCCAGATTTGGGCTTGAAACGGGGCCATCCGCCAAAATTCCAGAAGTTGCACATACACCCTCTTTCTCGCCCAGGGGGTTGTAATTGAAACCCGCCAGCTCTGCTAGGCGGGGTTTATTGGATGCTGATGTGTGTCTGTGTGTATGTCTGTGTGTGTCCGTGTGTCTGTTAACAAGATATCTCAAACACTATTTAACCAATCAACTTCATTTTTTTGGGGGGGATCCTTCTCTCTGACCCAGGGATGAACTGATTAGATTTTAGAGAAATCCCCCGGACGAAGGGTGGGTGTGGGGGGTCGAAATTTGGGCCTAATGATAGGAGATAGGAGAAAAAAAATGGGCGGCTATAACTGCTAAACGGTCAGAAATAGACATGCAGTTACTATTAGACACTAATAGGAAATCATATATGGGGAGTTAAATAGCACCATCAGATTTGACCTTGAGTGAGCTTGAAAGGTCAAATTCAATGTCAATCAGATTTGAAAGCGTCATATCTCGCAAAGGAGCCATGTTAGGCCATATATTACAAAGAGCCATCAATAGGAAATCATATATAGCGAGTCCAATGACACCATTACTTTTGAATTTGAGCGACCTTGAAAGGTGGAAGTCAGGGTCACTCAGATTTCAAAGCCTGATATCTCGTAAAGGAGCCAATTTAGGCTCTATATCACTATGAACTATTAATAGGAAACCATATATGGCGAGTCTAATGACACCATCACTTTTGACCTTGAGCGACCTTGAATGGTCAAAATCAAGGTCACTCAGATTTTGAACAAAGCCTGATATCTCGTAAAGGAGTCGAGTTAGGCCCTATGTTACTATTAACTAATAAGGAAACCATATATGGCGAGTGTAATGCCATCATCACTTTTGATCTGGAGTAAACTTGAAAGGTGAAAGTCAAGGTTACTCGGATTTCAAGACCTTACATCTCGCAAAGGAGCCGAGTTAGGCCCTATGTTACTATTAACCATCAATAGAAAAAGCTATAGGGAGAGTATAATACCATCATCACTTTGGACCTTGAGTGACCTTGAAAGGTCAAAGTCAAGGTCACTTTTATTTCAAAGCCTTATATCTTGTAAAGGAGCCGAGTTAGGCCCTATCTTACAACTAACCTTCAATAGGAAACCATATATGGCG
>JAAUYG010113940.1_pt1 | contig 12418 bp, 5 predicted proteins | sample 7278091 | NCBI WGS metagenome assembly JAAUYG01 (sample SAMN14350201, study PRJNA611818) | marine sediment metagenome | isolation source: surface marine sediment (0.6m) | place: French Polynesia: Moorea | collected 2018-08
CCAGGAATGCCATTTTCGGTGGCGGAAGGAGAAAAAAAAAAAACACACACACAAAAAAAAAAAAGTCGGCAAGTCCATAGGGGATCCCGTCAGAGGACGGGATGCCCCAATGATCAAAACTAATTTACTAGAATAAGTGGTATATATGATCATAGCTGACAAATATTGAAATATTTATGTTTGGCATTCACAACACGTGGATAACGTTTTGCGCTTTATGAAGAGCACCTTCAGTTGATTAAATTCAATCCAATAGATCACTCCTATTGAAGTTGTTCATTTAAAATATTCATCTAAAATGCATTCTCAGACCAAAAAGAAAATTAATTTTGTTTGATTTTGAAGCACCTTAGAAGCAAAATCTTTCAGAGCCCTGTCATAGGATACAGCTTTGTTAACTATAATTGGTTACTAATTATTCTGGGAGTAACATAACATTCTCATGATATACAAAGGCGATTAATCGAAAACATATCACATCCTCGAAAACATATCACATTTGCTCTAAAACGTACTTCCAGTTGGACCCCCGATACGCTTATGGCACTTAACAGAATTTGACCTGCGTCATGTGCATCGTCATGGTTAATTAGGTAATACCATATTACTACCACACAATACAAGTAAATGCGTGTTTGTCATAGAATACTGGACAATTCTATTGTAATACATCTCATACGAAAATACTATTAAAGACATATGGCACAGGAATTCTGCAACAAGAAAGACACGTGAAAATCGTTGCCTGGTCCCAAAGTAAAGTTTTGCAAGGTGGACAGCGGAACATTAAACAGAAACCAACAATATCGACTACACTTACTGGAGTACATATAAAACGCAATTCTAGATAGCATTGGCCTGAGTTTAGAAGGCTACAAATAGCAGATACGGGTAGGCAGACACATGTCAATTCCATGCATAGACTTGTGGCTTGGATTGAGCACCGAGCAAGTTTCTACAAAGACCATATTTACCACACATATCCCAAACCCTGTGTGAGACCTGGGATTAAAGTAGAGTTTACATCGCAAGGAAAGGTGCCAGCAATTAAGTTTTTTTGTAGGTTTTATACAAAGCCCAGACAAATCGTGTGACATACCTGTGCTTGATTACGGGAAGAAAACCACAATGTATTCAATCTTGTAATTAGCAATGGTTTTGGGAAAGGATTTCTAAATACTAAATGACGAGTATTGAGTTAATTGACTGATTCGCTGATTATGTATAAAAGTAGCATGAGTACGATGGTAGTGACACTGGTAACCAAGTTACAGCTCTATATCAGTTACATGCATATCTGAGTGCGGGTATGGATCTGCGAACTAAACAATGTAAAATAATCAAATAAGACAAACATGGGCAACAAAATACATTGATAGAAGACACAAATACAAAGAAAATCAACTACTTCAATGCCCTACTGCATCATTATAGCAAAAAGACCTAGAAAAGCTGACAAATCTCTAAATCTACAAGCGATGTTTGTTAATAGACAAAATATGATAAACACACTTCTAATGCATGCTATTAAAAGGCAAAGACTAAATGTCATGAATATCCATGTTTGTACTATAAACACCCACTGAGAACCTACAGCACTATCTGCCAGCTTACATGTAATTGACTTATACTGAACAAGTTTTATCGGAGCTTGACTCGCCCCATTGTTTGGGGTATAGCAGTGAGCAATCATACTCTGCTTTTACAAATGACAGAGATAAGGTAAGTGGTTGCTGTCTGGTTTTGTTCCCTGGATCAAACCAAGAAGCACGGATTACCAACACAAAAATACTATACACAGGCATATATCTGCATAGACAGCCGTTGTATAGACATTCGTAAATACTCCATTCGTTGGTTTCTGAAATCTACATGTAGCTACACCCAACGAATCCCTATTGTCATGAGCGTAATATAGTCTTGGGACTCAACGAAAACACAACTGTGCATACTTGTGCACTTTCATTGGCTCTATGTCTAGATTTTGGTCCATTTTACATTAATTTAGCAGGAGCTTTGTTTATAGGACATTCAAAAAGAATACAGTGAAACGGAATATTTTGGACCTTTACCTCTTTCAGCAACATACTGAATGTATTTAATTAGCAAAGACTTTTAAACGGCAGAATTAACCAGCAGAAAAGTGCTTTCTAGAAAAGCAGTTAACGTTATATATTTACATGTAGCAAAACTGCCTAGTACAAAGCAAGTCTACCTACATACAAGCAGTTCTCAGTGGTTTAGAAAGCTTCTAACAAACACTACCAGACTAGTTAAAACAAAGTCGTGCAGAGCACTAAGTACAATAACCAGACAGACCGAACGACAGGGAGCCAAGTCTTCGCTCCGTGGCTCCCAGCCATCGGAAACAAATGTCTGGGAAACAGAAATAGACCAGCCATAGGCTGTACAGGGTTGCCCCGGCAACTGCCGAGGTCACAAGGTCAAATACAGAATAGAGCAAACGACACAAAAAGGCCTTTATACTATCATACGGCGTACTACAGGATATATTCCCCCTTGTAACACACCATTAAATGCTTTGTCTTTTTGATTTGAAGAAGAGGTTCACGGTGGGATTTCAAAAGCTTGGTGCACGCTATGTTTTACTGAAAACATTTCGAAAACACCATTTTGAATGAAATACTATCTATGAGAATACAAGTAAGCCCCCGGATGATTGTAGCATCCACCTCTGGGTTGTATGAATCCACATGGCTAAAACCTAGCACTACAGCAGATTTCTGGTTATTAATACTAATTGCACCATAATCGGTGATGATGGTACCTGGATACAAGATCCAGAATGATGTGTTACAGGGAGGAACCCCCTACATTGCATCCGACACGCAATATGATTCAGTAGAATTCTTCAGATTGGCCAGCCAATGTCTTAACAGTTCAATATTACAACACATACATGTCATCTCTGTACACATTACACAACGGACTGGTAAGAAAATATACTTTCTGTAGCTTCAACAAACGAAACCGGCGTTACACCAGAGAAACTTGGCACAATATAAATGCAAAGACAGCAGTATGGCACCTGATCCTGGGTTGATTACCTCCTCCAACACAGAGAGGCTGGTAAGGATATAGAACACGAAACTGTCTACGCATACGCACATATGACACACGGGCATGCCGCAACATTTCAAATCACTTGCTTCCGAAACCAGGCAACATATGCAAGTCGTGCATGACTGAAACACAAATTACAAGCTTGTGAACTACAACGGGTCCTTTTAGAATTCACAAAGTTAACCTATGAACATTGTCTCCAAAGGATTATATACTGATATTTCAACAAAATTCCACGCACTTCTTGTAATATTCAGCAAATTTATACCGGCCCAAGGTTTAACTTTTGTAATGATGATTATGAACCCATATAGTAGTAATGCTGCTAGTATACTCAGCCTTGGCCCCCCCCCACACTTGTCACTACAGTAAGAGCCTTGAAACATCGTATACAGATAAAGAAATCAGTGAAATCCGAATATCTTAGATACTGAAAACTTTCCATATCTAATCAGTGGTTACTGCACATCCAACAAGTATTCTCACAAAGATTTCATTTCCAAGCAATTATATTTCAAACATGAGCCATTTCGTAATTAGAACACTCCATTGTATATAAAATGTATAAGTGTGTATATGTATATATATATAAATTTCTATACATGTATATAATCAAAACAAACTATGTTGCACGTTATTTCATACATATTTGATGTCACAAGTTCACCCCTGTACATGTCTATGCAATAAAGCGATTTTCTTTCTCTCACTACTTCCCAAGCACTAGGGCTGGAGTTCTCGAAAATACTTAAGTGTAACTTTTCACTTAAGTCAGATTCTTAGCCAATTACAGCGCTTAGATTGCGGACAGACTGCAAGTCAAAACTTAAGACTTAAATAGTTTCGAGAACTCCACCTCAGATGTACAGCCATTCCAGTGCACTTATAAGTAACATATTGTGTGTAAAAGTGTACAAAAATATCGCCACTCCAAAGCCTTTTTTCTCTAGCTGTACAATCTACGACAAACGCTACAAACAGACCTTCAGGGCACAGGCCTTTTACGCTAATATCTGAACGTTTCTATGTGCAAATATTCAAAACAGCCATGACTTCAAACGGATAAGCACCAAGTTTTAAGAAATACTGAACTATATAGCACCAAGTACTAGCTTCTGGAAAGGCAGCACAACCTGACACCATATACATGACTAAATACAGTAGTACCAAAACATTGCTATGCACTAGTGTTTCTTAGCTCCACTTTTCAAAACCCCAACTACACACCACAAACCCTAGCTGTCGCCGCCTACATTTCACATACTGTAAATTCATTAATGCTCGCGGCGATTAATCACGTTAATGTTTGCGTGTTTGAGACAAAACCATGTTCGCGGGGATTAATATTTACGCTAGCTCAGGTCTTGTTAGTTATCTAGGTACATGAATTATGTTTGCGGAGTATTTATTTTTGTAATTTAAAGAGGGTCGCGAAAATTCAGCAAATAAATTCCTCACAAATATTAATGAATTTACAGTATTAGCCCTGATGCCTGTACACATATGAAAGCATTTATACAACATGTACAATTCAGACAGACTACCAGCTGTGCAAGATGTACAAAAGTAGAATTCAATTTGCTTTTTATATCTTGGGCAAGACGAATCGAGCTAAAAAGCCGAGATATATGAAGCACTATGAGGATACAAAACAGTGCCAGAAAACAGCCCAGCAAAACCCTGTAGAAAAATACACTGACTGCCTCCTGCTAAACTTTATATACAAGAGTGCATATAACAACTTACGATGGACTTCACAACAAACAAATATTGCACACTTGAACAAGTATGTACCTTGTCACCTCTGCAAAGGTCAAAGGTCATATCTTCTCTGTAAGGCTTTATAAAGTTCAATCTATGCGATCAATACTACACATTCTTCAAAGCAACAATGCAAGTGAATGAACGATCAAGCAGCAAGTTTAGTGCGAACTTTTGGACCGTTCACATCCAGGCATTCTTGTATACCATCTCCAGTCATCCCGGCGTAGTCGTAGGGTTTGTTGCCTTGGCGACAGTCCGCGAGTTGATCGATGACGCGTATAGGCAGCCCTGGGTGATGCTTGCGGATATGCTGGTTGCAGTTGCCACGTAGCGCTGTTCGGTGATTGCAGTAGGCACACTGGAAAGGTTTGACTCCCTGAAAATAATACACGTCACATTTTAAATTTTGCACTTAGCAGAGGACAGCTTGCTGTATGTCACATGCGACAAGTTATCTGTGTCTCAAATGATGAATAGGCCATTTCAGATGACCGTCATCACTATAGGTCACTCTTACAGAGTACATCAGCAGATAATGACAGGACCTGCATACATCAAAACAGACTTCTATTCCAATACTTGCAATAGATAAAGCTCTATTTTTTACAATCTGTTTTTTACAACTCCTTTTTTACAACTTTTTACAGCTTCTGGGTCTGATGATCATTTGACTAAGTCTGATCCTTGATGACATTGTTTATTTAACATGACTACAGAACCGAAAACCAGAAAGTAGAGACCAACAACGGTAAGTCAACCTCTAAACCCCCCCAGTTTCTCTTACCACGTGAGTATGCAGCAGGCGAACGTGGTCACGGAGTTTGGAGCGAACTTTGAATGACGCCCCGCACTGCTCACACTTGTACGGCCGAGCCGAGCCGTGGTACAACATGTGGGTTCTCATACCACGGCGAGTGGTGTACGCCTTGCCACAGATATCACAGGAGTACTTGGCCATTCCTAGCGGACAGAATATGAAACCGAGCTTGATATAAATATGGCACTAACAGTGAAATGTACATGCAATGCGCCCCAAAAACGTTCCAATATAGTGGTCCCATTGTCACTGTGTTACATTCAAACCTGCTCTAAAGACCACCTGTATACAGACCACCTGCTTATAAAAACCACATTTTACAGGTCCCCAGGGGTATACTTTCCATGTTATTAAACCTACATATAAAGACCACCTGTGTATAAGGATCATACTTGGTTTGTCCCTAAGGTGGTCTTTATATACGAGTGTCACTGTAGTTGTAATATCTTATATTTTTATGATACTCCACATTCATTGATACTCCACATTCATTGACGTACATGCTCGAACCTTCTTCCACTTCTTCGCAATGAATATAGGTTTTATGGCATGGGGTTTGTTGTTTAATCAAGACTCTAACACGAAATGGAGCATCCAATGTTTAGGTTATGTCAAACATCTAGGTACATGCGTACCCAGACTGAGCCTACCTGTATGCATGGCCTGGTGTTCCTCTGCCCGGTTTTTATCAGTACAGCGATAGCCGCAGTGTTGGCAAGTGAAGACCTGTACTCCGGAAGGCACCTTGCCGTGCTGAGATACCATGTGTGCTGCCGAACAAAACGGTGATATTACATTGCAAACACTGTAAATGGAGGCAGGCTAAACATTTACAAGACATTGTGCCGGTGGTAACAACAGGTGTGATTGTAATTGTATTAAACCAGAATGGTTATATCATCAGATTATTTGTACCAGAAACGGAGAGCGAGTTTATCACCTCTGGATATCATCCGAGATTTAACTTGCAAATTTTAAATTTATGACACTTTATCATCAATCCTATACTATGTATCATGTATAAAGTGTGTATATATAATGTATATATAATAGTGTACATATAAAATGTGCAAAAAGAGGCTGTACTGGTATAGATACGCACTACAAAATGTCTTCTTTCCTGTTGTTCCATGAGTTCCACATAATCATTTACCCTAATATCATAGCAAGTAATGGCAAAGGAACAGTGTTAACCATGTTATACAACATGTACAATAGCATAAGTTATCTATATACTTCAGCATTTATGAAGTCTTGGACTCTTTGCACACCCAATCAATGTGTAAAAGGAGCAAAATTTCACTTTTCATACCTTGCACATCCTTCTTCCTTGGGCTTTTGAAGCTGCAATCGTTACAAGCGAAGAGTCGACCCTTGCCATGTTTCCGCAGTCGATGTGTCTGAAGCCTCACGATGCGGTTAAATGTCTCCCCGCATTCATCGCACGTCAGCTGGGATTGGCTGAGGGTCTGATTGTCGGGACCCGCGGTAGACTTTGGGTGCTCCTGCTTCATGTGGTTGCTCAGTTGCCTGAAGAAAAGTCACCAGAAGAAAATCTTGAGCATGTGCCACGTCATCGTCTCTGAATCCTTAATACATGTAATACAGTCCCAGAAATTTCTAACCATACAACACTGTACGATATCGAATAAGAAATTTTCTATGCAGTACAGGTTCACTGGGTAGCACCTGAATAAGACTGCCAAGCATGGAATTGGGGCTAGTTTCTTGTAAATCATTAAATTTCAATCCTCACATGTGTTGCACATTGACTTCCTTACCATCCTAACATTTCTAGATTTAAGATCTACTGGGAACTGAGGAAGATGGGACAAGGCAGTTCTCTTATAATAACTTGCCGGTACTACCAAATTTATTTAACACTACCAAACATGCATTAATTCAGAGTGAGTAACCAGCTGGCGATATAACAACTGCATGAATTGTATTTTCCTTGTTTAAGACCTACCAGCAACTAATACATTATTTGACAAACTGAAGCCTTCAATTTACCTGGCAGAGCAGAAAATCTTGTTGCAGTGAAGACACGACCTGTTGGCCTCTCCCACACCGTGCCTGTTGTACAGATGCTCCTGCAGAGTAGCGGCAGACTTGTACTTGAAGCTACACCCAGCCTCAGTACACTGGAACATCTGCCCTGGGGACTGGCGCGATGTTTTACCAAGACTCTTTTTCGCACCTGTCACCTTCCCTTTGCCGGAGGTCACCTTGGACTGCGATGGTGTCACCGTGATGGTAAGGGCGGACGCGGTGGAGGCCGTGGAAAGCTCCTGTCCAATGGGCCATTGTCTACCAGACGATTGTGACTGTGGGATGGCGCTATCAGCGCTATACATTTGACCGTCTGGGGCAGGCAACAAGGAATCCTCCAACACGCTTGTCCACTGCCTGGCTTGAGATTCCACAGCTGGGGCAACGACCTCAGTGCTGGCAGGAACAGATCCACCGTCCGGGCAGCTGGTGGTAATGGGGTCATTCCCAGGCTGGGGCGCGTTCTGACTGGCCACTGGGCATTCTGCTGCGATGCTAGTATGAGATTTATGGGCAGGGTCCATGTAACCATAAAGCTGGGACACTGGGCTACGGCATCCTGGCATGACATGGGCTGGAACAGGATGATAGGCACCAGAAGTGGGACTTATAGCACCGCGGTCAAGCTTGAACAACCCCGGCTGCAGAGTATGATCAGCTTGGTTGCACGGTTGATATAGGCCTGCGTTCGTGCTGTACGTGTTATAATCTGAGCTGCTCTGTGGCTGTTGACTGGGGTTAAAGCAGCCTGCCGAAGGACTGATCTGTCTGGTGTCAGCACCATAGGGCTGGGGGCTGTAGTGTCCAGATCTTGGCTGCGGGCTGTACCCTTGTTGAGATCCAGAATATGCATATTGTGGCTCAGCCCTGGGATTGCCATGATTTGGAACCGAGGCTGAAATGCTGTAGCCAGGATCGCAGTAGGTAGGGTTCGGACTGTATTGCCCGACATCTGATCTGGATTGCCTGGGGTCGGGACTTTGCTGTCTGGATTGCGGGCTGAACATCCTGTGGTTTGGACTTAAGCCTTTCTGATGTGGGCTCTGTCCAATGATGGCTCTAACCTCTGCCTCTACCATGTCTACTGCTGTTTCACTTGTGGAGTAGCCCTGTGATCTTGAACTAGGGGAAACAGCAGACATACTTCCATTCTGGAATGATCCCTGTCCCATTCTGGATCCACTTGCATCCGGGAGATTACCAAGGTAGCCAGGGCTGGCGCCAGGCTGGGGACTTGCCGAGCAATATGTCGACAACAAAGACTGGTCATAGGTTGTTGATGGCTGAGACGACCCTGTTGATATTTCCTGATACTGTGGGTAGACACAGGAGCCGTGACCATTTTGACCAGGGGAGGGCATGATGTGCTGCTGCCTCGCAGGAGACAGGCGTCTATTCGGGGACAAATATCTTCCAGGTCCAGCATCCTGCACCGCTAAATTGCTTAGATTCAATGGATGGCCAGGAGATGGAAGATTGTAAGGACTTCTACCGCCAGACGGGGAGCCACCAGATACTGTGAGGCTACAGGGACTGAGGCTTCGCACCCTCCGTGAACTCCTCCTGTGCACAAAGCGGTCATCACCAGAAAAATTCTGACTTGCCTGATGTCCTTGGATGGGTGACTTTGTGCATACTGCGAGCGTTGGTTGGCGACACTGAACAGAAAATGGCTCAGGTTTACATGGAGATGATGGTGGCGTGTTTCCTGTGTGAATCGTAGTCGTTATTACAGCAGGAACATCAATGGTCAGTGGTGCCATCTCTGTTGCCTTCAAGCTGAATGCAGGTATTGGCTTCAGCTGAGGAACCTTGTCTGAGCAAGCTGTACCTTCGCCTACGTTACTGCCCCCTTCCGTCTGGCTCTGAGCAACCAAGGCCTTCTTCCAGTTTAGGTTTTGCTGTGATTTTCTTCCAGCTGCAGATTGTATTGTGCAAGTTACGTTGGTGGCTATGGCTGCCTGCGAATGAACCACCTGAGATGGGCCAAGTGAACAGACATTAACAACCAGATCAGGAGCTTCCTCATCACAGCTGCTCTCTCCGCTTATTTCGGCCACTTCAGCTTGGTGCAGGTTGGTCTTTGACAAAGACTCTCTTCTCCTATCATCAACCTCCTCGGTTTCCATCCCAGAATCAATATCACCAGCTGGGGAATCATTTTCCTTGCTTACAGCCTGCTTTTTAACAATATGAGTTGATTCTTCATTCTCTGGTACTTTCCGCTTTGAACCCCTTTCCTCCGTCAAAGGCTCGTAATCTTCATCATCTGTAGTTAGCAACTGGTCATCATCCATGGCTCTATCTGGAATACTACTATCGTCCTGCAGGCTGCTGAGACTAGCCAGCCGGGGTATGGTAGGCCCTTCCCCACCAGCCAATGCCTCGAGGTGTGGACATTTTGCCATTCCCTGGGACAAGTCATTCAGTGTCAAATCCAACATAAATTCAGAGTGGTTTGGAGGCAGTGCTACATCAGTGTCAGGCTCCGGACTGGTGATGTCACAATCTGATGAACAGTGGCTACCAGAAGATGCAGAGAAGACACCACTTGATTTGCTCACAACATGGACTCTTTTCTTGCTGAGGATGTTACCAGACTCATTCGGAAGGTCTCCAGTATCTGCATCGTTTCTCTTCGTACTGTTGTTTTCAGGCATTTCCATCGAAGGTGATGGTGATTTCCCACTGGTTAACGGACAGCCACTGCTTTGATTCGTAAGGGAGCTGTTAATGTTATCCGAATTACTAACATCTACATCATTTTCATCCGCTCTGCTCAGAAGTTCAGGAATATTCTTCCCACTAGCATCTGACTGTTTGGAATCTGGTTGCTGCTCCAGAATCCTTTGGACTCCAGTCAGCATCTTCAGTGTGATGTCATCCGATGCATAATCTGTGTTGTCTGCATGCCATATGTCATCACCCCCTTGTAAGCCTTTGAGATGAGGGCAAAATCGTGCCGGTGGCAGTGACTTCCTGTTGCTACTAGTACCATGAGTACTAGAAGTGTTGCCCAGTTTCCTACTGCATTGAGAAGCCTTAGGAGCCTGAGGAGAGCCATGAGTACCAGCCACAGACATATTCTCAGCCGATGTTGATCCAGATGTTTTTTCTGTTAAGCACAACTTCAACTTCTCATTGCAGTATACAACTGCACCATGGATACCAAGAATTTCTGCCCCTTGCTTTAATTTCTCCAAGGAATCTCGACTAGTTGGTGTCTCTCCGTAGATGAAATCCAGTGTTGTTTCCAGTACATCTGCTTTAATATTCTGCACCAGTAGCTTCCCAGGGGAAGTTTCCTTGATGTTGGCTCCATTGCGATTGACAAGAAACGAATAGATAGCCTCACTACTAGCAGCCAAAACTGCAGAATGCACCATAAAGATTGCCTTGTCCTGAGACTCCAGCGATATATCACATAGCTGCCACAGCTGCCGCATGATGTTCAGCTTTTGCCACATCCCTTTCCAGTAGCATGGTGTAGTTGACAGCCTTGAGCCACCTGGGCTTCCTGCAGATGATCCCCGAGACATCTTGTAGACTGTATTGTTCTTATCTGTACAACATGTAGAAGGATATCATTCCATTCCAACTGCATTAACCAAGCATCCTAGAAAAAAAAATAAGAAGTTACTAAGAACAAGTTACCTGTCATCATGTGGCACGCATTTTTTTCAGCAAATGTCTTTAACATATTTAACAGATTAGCCTTGTTACGTCAACGACCAGTGATGACAGTCAGCAGTACTAGTCATGCTAGTAGTATTACATAAACTGAAAAATTAAACATGTTTAACATGCCGAGTAATGTTATATAACACTGCTGTGTAAGGGTGTATGTACCATTTATCACCAGATCACTTAAGGACATCAGGAAACACTCGTTCCGCCTTTCCGGGACGAGTGTGTCTGTGTCGGGAGGGGGGGGGGGGGGGGTAGTGAACCGGAAAGTAATTTAACAGTATATATATTCCATTCCATAACCAGATTACTTACGCCTATTTAAATTACAACACATGTTACATGATTAAAAGAGTTAGCTCAACACTGATAAGGTGCAGCAATATATACATCCCGCAAGACTTGAAACTTTTCACATACTTTCAGACTTATTCACCAACCGGAAACGCTTTCACAAAGGTCTCGGCTGCATATTTTGTTCTTTGATAAAGGCGCTTTACTTCGTGCGTGTACAGCTCTTGATTAGTATTGATAGAGTATTGTTACACGGGAAAACACGGCTAATAACAGAAACTTGCTGCAAAACATGTTCGAGGATTTTCATTTCATCCGCTCTGTTCAGAAGTTCAAGACCATTCTGCCCACTAGCATCTGCCCCGGGGCATCTGCTTGTCTGGAATCTAGCTGCTGATCCAGAATCCTTTGGACTCCAGCCAGCATCTTCAGTCTTATGTCACCCAAGTTTAAATTTATGCTGTCAGTCGTGTTTTTAAAACCCCGCTAGCTTTGCTAAGCTAGCGGGGTTTTCTTGTTTTGCTTCAATGTGTGTGTGTCTGTTACCAAAATATCTCAAAAAGTATTTATCCAATGAATTTCATTTTTGGTGGATGCACTCCATCTTCGGGACAGATGGAGGGCATCCACCAAAAATGAAATTCATTGGATAAATACTTTTTGAGATATTTTGGTAACAGACACACACACATTGAAGCAAAACAAGAAAACCCCGCTAGC
>JAAUYG010252614.1_pt1 | contig 12418 bp, 8 predicted proteins | sample 7278091 | NCBI WGS metagenome assembly JAAUYG01 (sample SAMN14350201, study PRJNA611818) | marine sediment metagenome | isolation source: surface marine sediment (0.6m) | place: French Polynesia: Moorea | collected 2018-08
GAGATCTTAGAGAACGAGAGGTATTTTTGGTGGATATCTAAGGCTTGGCTGGCGCTGTCAGTGATCTGTGCACCGAGGGATGGTATGGAGAGATTGGAGCTACTTCTGTCCAACACCCTGTCGAGGGTGTGTCTGTGTAACCCAGAGTGCCATTTCTGACGAGATACATGTACCACGGTACGCCCGCAAGGTTATGGTTTCTTTTTTTTTCACGTTCTTTGCAAAACACATGTTCTCAATATGTTTTTTGTTTTTTTACACTCATTTTGTGTTACCATATCATGTCTTTAAATATTTCATCTGGAATATACATGTAGCGTAGTCTCTGACAAGTCATTACAGATTGGAAAAGTGCAATTTCCGGAAACTTATTTCAGAGCACCCCTATATAGTCTACTATTACCAAGCTTCCCAAGCTTCACTCGTTTCGCTCTACAGCCAGCCATTTTCAAGTTACAGGCCATTTTGAGATAAGTGCACCGAATGACCTCAAAATAACATTAAGCACTAAACGGTACCCCGTATACATATTAGAGTTACCCCGAGTCCCAAATTTCACTCAGTTTTTCTCTACGGGCAGCTGTTTTCGAGTCACAGGCCATTTTGAGACAAGTGCGCTGAATAACCTCCAAATGACATTTAAACAAGAGGCCCAGGGGCCTTAACACTATGCTTGGTCACTTGCCAGATACATGTCGGTACGTTTATACCTAACATAGTATCTAAGTAGCTATATGTGACTGATGTGACTAAGTAACTCTGAATCCCAAATTTCACTCCGTTTCGCTCCATGACTAGCCGTTTCCAAGATCTTGGCAATTTTTCATTTTCTCATTGGCCCCAATGTTAATTTCAATCTTTTGTGTTTAAAATAACTTTTGTGTGACGACTGTCACAGGAAACATTCAGACAGGTTTGGCTGAAAAAGAATCATAAGAGTAGGGGTAGCGTTTTAAACTTTTCCCTTCCATAGGGTCACATGTTAACGAAACTTTCATTCAGTTTTCAGTTTCATTTCTTTCAGTTTTTGTGAGGACTGCCACAGGGAATATTTAGAAAAGTTTGGTTAAAAAGAATCATAACTGTGGGAAGAGTAGTATTTTAGTCCCATGTTCCATGTTAATGAAAAGGAAAAAAAATCGTTAAAATTAAGAAAATCTAAAATTTTGAAAAAAAAATGGTCTGGAGATATGGTAGATAGGTACCTTTACACAAACCTTGCCATTAATACGTTTGGTTGTGCCTGGGAAAACGCGTTTTACGGACGGACGCCTCTCGCCACGGCACTAGCTCTGACGCAGTCAGGCAGAGCTAAAAATGTTCGTGAGTCCTTATAATTAGTCATATTTAGCTATAAACTTGCGAAACAAACATTTCTATTCCAAATTGTACATCTAAACTTCTACATCTACAATGCACGTGGCAATCATTTTGGCTGGTAGTATATCAAAGATCTTTGTGTGGCGAGATGGAACCCTGCCGTAAACCACAGCCTCTCCTATGCTTAGCGTCCAGAAGTTGTAGCTAACGCAAATACATGGCGATGACAGGTCAGAATGTGAGTGAAGCGGCAAGTAGTATTTACAAGTAACATCGTTACTATGGACGCCATTCCTGCTGGTCCTATTATGCCGCATACTTCTTTTGTGTTTGCAGTCAATTTTGTTTTCCTTTAAGGAAGTAATCAAAGCTTTTTGGTCTGTGTTATGCATAAAAAAATCTTAACCCTAGCGACCCAAGTCAGAACGGGCCAATAGTGTGAAGGCCGATTTCCGACACATTCGCATTTCCTTCTTTCCTCTGCAGCCGATTTACTCCACGATCTATTACGTGCATTATTTCCCGACTACTGCGAGAAGGCCCAGAACCGGGTCGTCTGGCCCAAACAGGCTTCCGTAGATAGGTCAAGACGACCGATCTGTTTAATAGAGAGCGAGGGGGGAGAACCGTCCTGGGAGTCGCGATGTGATTCTGCTTCCTGGCAACCGGGAAAATTTGCTTTTTCCCTTTGATCAGCCATTCAAAGAGCGCGCCAGCGGCAGTAGTGGCTCCAGCTTAACGAAGGCTGCTGACGGGTCATAACCGTAAAGCATGGGGGCAAAGGAACTTAACTCGATACACAATTGCAGAATGCCAAATAGAGACAGAGACCGGCGATAATCAAAACAGCGCCAGTTTCGACGGACTGCATGTGAGGTGCACTGTAACCGGAAGTGGTATTGCTGCGACAAAAAAGGTGGCAATGCCACCACATTCTGTCTTCCGTTAATGGAGAAAACGCGGCGTCGGACGCAGTTTAAGGCCACGGTCACGTCAAAGCTTTCACGGAGCCTGACAAACGTGAAAATTATGCTGGCTAAATTCCATTGCTGCCCAGCTACTGATGCAATTAATGCAGAAGGGAATAACTGAACAACAGGGTTGTTTGTCATTGCCATCTGTTAGAGCTGCACATGCATCAATGCAACATGCAAATGTAAACTCTTGTATGTACAGTAACTGAACACAGCAAACAGCCACTCGGTGTTGCTGTTTTGCTCTGTACCAGCTTACTGTCTATAATACTGTTTAAACGTATATTACATACATATATATAGGGGGATCCCTGAGGAAACATATCTGCTTGATTGTGCTTGATTAAAGTGTACTGTATGCAGATCTGTTTGGTTTCAACAACCGATACATACATAATATCCCTGAGAACACTACCATGGGGGAAAATACTAGATTCGAATCCCCAACCCATGCCGGACATGCTGCTATACAAAAGACCATGCCGATTAACGGAGGGAAACATCGCTGTGCTGCTGGCTCCGTCTTCTCCGCCTGTGACAGAAGAGGAATGCGCACACTTCCGGCACTTCCGGTAACACGCGACACGTCGTCTCAGAGCTCTGTAACAGTGCAAAGAAAAGATTTCCTTTCCTGGCACCGTGGCGGTGCCAAGGAAAGCCCAACTCCACCCCCGGGGGCAGACGACCTACGTTCCCATATAGCAGGATGAATTATGGGCCGGGTTGTCCCGGCAGCTCAGACTAATGAAGAACACTGACAGAGGGTCCCAATCCCAGTTGGTATGTATGGCAGAACGTCCCTCAGGGTCAAGGAAGCAAATTTTCTGCAGACATGACTTCCGCGGTGAGACGGAAAAGTCATTTAACATGAAAAAGATTGGCTCCTGGCAGCTGACTCGACATTGCGCATGCGTGGTCATGTCCCCCGGGCAGCTAGGGAGGCGTCACGTGATAGTCAAATCAGAAGCGCCGTCTGCCAAAGTGAGCAGAGGATTACAGGTGACCAATCAGAGTCAGTTTTTCATATGAATATTTATGTTGCATCTTCTGACGTCAACAAATAGGTATGTGATGATTAGGTAAATTAGGCAAAGTCGTGTTACAATCTTATTATAGAATATCAGATAAAACGTTACTCTATTACTACTACTACTACTACTACCACTACTACTACTGCTGCTGACACTACGACTACTATACTGACGTGGTCGCAAGAAATGCCTGAGTCACGACGTTTGGAAATAGCCATTTAGCAGAAATATTGGTATGGGACATTGCCACTAGACTCTGCATATGACTCCCTACTAGTGTTCAAGAGCGATATATGCGATATAACTTTATTCCTTTATGAGGTACAGGCGCTAGAAATATGAGTGACCTTGAAATTGGTCCCAACGTGCCACTTAATGTTTAATTAACTAGTGTATGAAGCTCCCAATAATCTTTTTTTTTTATTAATGTCGAATAGTAACATGCCTATATTACACGGTTTAGCTTTGATAGACACTTGAAAATAATATCTCGCTCCTGTCATAGGGATAGCATTTTGATCCCCCCACCACCAACACCCATACCACCCTTCCCACCCTTGCCTTTTTTTCAAATTCGATTCGTCTAAAGGCCTTCACACAGTCTAGTTTCGTGCCTAGCTATACATGTAATCGTATCCTTGATCTTCCATGAAGTCTGCCATCATCCTGTTGAAAGGTTTGTAAAAGTCCTGCAAGAGTTTGCGCGTCTCGGCAAGCATAGGTGGTCTAAAAACGCTCTTGTTCCGTATATGCGGTACATTTTGACCTTTCGGTTTTTAAGGTTATTTTGGGGTCATTCGGTGTACTTGTCTCAAAATGGCCTAAAACTTGAAAACAGCTGGTCGTAGAGCGAAACTGGGTGAAATGTGGGCCTCAATGGTAGTTGTAGTATGTATATAAGGTACCTTTGACCTTTTAGTGTTCAATGTCATTTGGGGTCATTTGGTGCACTCATCTCAAAAAGACATGTAACTCAAAAAGGGCTAGCCGTAGAGTGAAACAATGTGAAACTTGGGACTTAGAGGTAGTTGTAGTGTGTATATGAGGTACCTTTGACCTTCTAGTCTTCAAGGTCATTTGGGGGCCGTTCAGTGCACTCGTCTCAATCAAAATGGCATGTAACTGAAAAACGTTCGGCCGTAGAGCGAAACGCAGTGACATTTGGGACTCAGGGATAGCTTTAGTATGTATGTGGGGTACCTTGGACCTTTCAGTGTTCCAATGTCATTTGGGGGTCACTTGGCGCACTTGTCTCGAAATGGCCTGCAACTCGAAAATGGTTGGCTGTAGAGCGAAACGGAGTGAAGGTTGGGACTTGGGGGTAGTTATAGCATGCATACGGAGTACCTTTGTGTCCTTTCAGTGTTCAAGGGGTCATTCTGTGCACTTGTCTCAAAATGGCCTGTAACTCGAAACCGGTTAGCCATATAGCGAGCTGGTGCAGTTAGTGTCAAGACAACGCCAGTAGTAATCTAGCTGGGTTACACATTAACCTTAACAAGTAATTGTATACTGTTGTTTTGGAAGCCTCTTCCCACCATGTGTTGCCTGGCCACCAGTCACACACTGACTGACCTGACTATCCAAAGCTAGCCCACATTCTTACACATTAAATTGCTATAATGAAGCATTATATCCTCAAACAATCTGCATTGGAGAGGCGCCAGTTCAAAACTAATAAACCTGGTTGGACTAGCTGTTTCATAAAACCAAGTTGAAATAGTGACTTTATTTTGCTTTAATTTGGATTATTGAATTTAATCATTGAATAAGTTTGTGATTATTCCAACCAAAATGCATATTATGTGACCATTGTACTGCACCTTTTCGGAAAAAATTGTAAGTCTACTAAAACAATTGCACATACTACGGCTGACAGCGCTGAGCTATAGCTGACCAAGCCAGACCAGAAGGAGACGTCAGCAGGCGGTGACTTTGGTCTCGCACCTTGGCAGTCCTCAGTTTCACCACAATATACACGTCCATTGCTCGCCTACCATAAGGAGATTTACGTTTAAATTAACATATCCAGGAGGAATATATGTCGAGGTTGGGCGATTGAGATTGAACGTACGCTGCACTGGTGTTTTGACAACATTTTGATATCACGATCACCCAGAGGCCATTTTAAGACCCGCATACAGTTTTCCTGCGCTTCATTGCCCTTGGAATAATTCAATACAATTAGGACAAAATAAACTTTATTTGCAAGATCGATCCCAATAATTATTTTTGGCAATCTAGGATGTAATTGTGCGTTTTGCTTGTCGATACCGGCACCGAGGAAACCAGCAGCTATTCGGAGGCTACCAGGTAGAGACCTTGCGGTTTAATACACCCACAATGACGCGTCCTGACTGCTACCGTTCGCCCAACGGACACGCCGGACACATTAGACAATGAGACAAATATTTCTTTGGTACATAGCTTCACGTATACGCCACCTTCGATATGTGTGATCTCTATAAGAACAGTTTGGCTATCCTGACTCATTTCTCTTCCGTAAAGAAATCCAAACGTGATGCTGACTATCATGCACACTGTCAGACAAGAAGTAAAAGTACCTGAGTACACTGCTTGAAAATTCCAATTATCAAGTGCAGTTATGTATGTGCATCATACCACAGTCACGTTACCATTGTAGCAGGAAGTATGTTTAATAGTCTGCGGTCACGTCACCATGGTAACAGCCGGTACCTGACCGAAATAACCTCAGGGTACTATGGCAACAGTCAGTATTCACATACACTGCCGTCACGTTTCCATGGTAATAGACAGTTTGTACCTAGAAGCTCCTAGACGGCCGTTGCGTCACCATGACAACAACAGCATTACCCTGAACCACGTGAACCGCTGCCGTGTTACCATGGGAACGGTCAGTATCCATCTGGGCTGCCATCGCGTCGTCTGTCCCCGACTCCTGTTATACAGCGCGCAGTCCGATCGCCGAGGACACACGTGTTCTCCAGCCCGTGTATGACGTTGCTAACTTCCGGTTTGATCACGTGACCTTTACTTCTGAGTCCTTCCACAAGCCACTGAAAGTATAGTTAGATATCTCAAGCGTGCATAACAGATTATGAAATTATTATACAGACAGTTTAGATTGTGCATATGTAGAAAAGCAGTAAATCTACAAATCAGTATATTACATACAGTATTGGGAGCTGAATCAAAACATTACAGTAATGCCGGCTGTTAATGGACAGTTATCTGGTACAAGATCAAGCGAAAGATTACGTTTGACTGTTACATTTTCTTGCGTGATTATGTTACACAGAATGCTAATAACAAAATGTCATACATGAAGCACTAAATATATCTTAAACATCCATCCTTTAACAATGATATATATTGCCAACTATAAATAATAATATAAAGCCTTTTATAGCTTAGAAAAAGCTTATCCTGCATAAATATGTTTGCTAAGTAAATAAACAAATTCTAAGATATTTGACCTTTAAATCAATTTGAAAACCCACCCTTCTGCCACTCACCCCGTTCATTTCCCTGTCACACTCCAGTTCCTCTGGTAGCAGCTGGTGGTGGATACGAGGGTTATCCACAGCTTCCTGCAACGTTCTGTTCAGCAGCAGACGTCTTGCTATCGTCTGCCATAGCACGTGATACCATGGAAACAAGAGCAGACGATTTTTTTACCTTTGTTTGACTGTGTCATCAGAGCTAATGTCATGGCGAGGGCAACCGTATTCATCGTTCATAAAGCGTGGTTTCTTAGAATCTGTTAAACGTATCAGTGTCAAATGTTTTGGAAAGCCTCATACATCCACCGTAATTCTGGACGAATTTTGAGGGGTTTTTTTTGAAAAACACAGACTTATGGGTTATAGAAATTTTAAAGCGCCCCTCTCCTAGAAATCACACCCTGAGTTAGGCCATGTTACTGCCAAGCACTATTAGAAAGTAGATTTGGCCTCAAGAGACCTTGAAAGTCACATCAAGGCTACTCAGATTTTGAAGATTTGTATCTCGTAAAGGAACTGAATTTTATCACTTTGATAGAAGACTAGTAGAAATTCATGCATAAAAAGTCCAAATGTGCCATTAGTTTTAACCTGAGTCACCATGAAAGATCAAGTGAAAGTTTCCTCAGATATTGAAAGGTTGTATCTCGTATCTCAATGTCACTCAGATTTTCAAGGCTTGAACCTTGTAAAACTACTAAGAGGCAATAATGTCCAAATGTGTCATAATATTTCAGCTTTAGTGACATTGAAAGGTCAAGTTAAAGGTCAGTCATGTTTCATACCTATATATATTTAAGAATTAACAGGATTTGGGACCTCATATGGCATTATTGAACACTGATATAGTAAAGGTCAATGGAACTTACGTTAGGTGGACCTTTTATTTACATTCATATTTTGAAACTTTGAAAATAGAGAAAATATGTTTGTAATTACACACCAAACATTTTTATACAAGTTATCCAATGTAAATTAGTGAAATATTGATTAGCGGTTGACATTGAACAGAAATGTGCACAGGATATGACATGAAATATTAATAAGGCAAAGAACTAAGATATAAATTCTGTTTTAATAATCAATAATATGGCAGCCAAAATGGATAACAACATTCCAATCTCTGCAGTTTTGCATCGTCGATGTGAACAGTCAAGTAATAATTTGTGTAACACTTGATATTGTCTCGTAAGCAATTGCTGTTGAATATGAATGGTGGACTTACACAGTATGTGATATTGTGTTAGATGCGTATAGTTATGAATTTAAATGGGGTACACCTGTTTTTAACCCTTTAGCATGTTACACCTCACCAGAGAGACACCCGTCAGAATAGAAGTTCCTCCGGCACCACCTATCGCCATAGCAACGCCGTCTGGCGAAGTCAGAATGACAGGGCACATTGACGACAGAGGCCTCTTGCCTGGTTCGATATAGTTAGCCGGGGCTGGTGGCACCGTCCATGAGCTGTTCTTCTCAGGTAAGGAAAAGTCTCCCATTTCGTTGTTAAATAAAATCCCAGTTCTGCTACCAACTACTAATGAACCCATGCTGCAATAGAAGGCAATTGGTATATTATCATTAAATAAGAATTTTTCGAGGCTTGGAAAGGAAATCCTAAGGAAATCTTCACAAGTGAGTCAATGAATGTTGCTTCATGGCTGCGTGGATGCGTGAATGAATGAATGAATGAATGAATGAATGAATGAATGAATGAATAATAAGGAAGGAAGAAAGGAAGGTAGGAAAGAAGGTAGGAACGAACGAAGGAACGAATGAGAGGTGGAATTAAAGTAAGTGTAAGATTTTTGCGTCAAGTCAGAATTTTATCCAATCACAGTCGACCACACAAGCCTAGCCTATCAGATATTTACTACTCATTGATTGACGTTGTAACAGCCACCGCCGCTCCTTCTGACGTCATAACTGAGACATGCGCAGTGCCGTGATCCTCTGGCTGGCGATAAGCGGAGTTATAGTAGGCGAGTGGTTTGGTGTGTGAGAGAGGGACACGTGATCGTATGTAACTGACATAGGCTTCTGACGTCACGTTCGACATGACCTGAAACACGGTTGTCTTCTTCATTACAGCTGATATTTTATTGGAAAAAAGGGTTAATTTTACCATATGGGATAAGCTCATTAATGGTTGAGACATTAGAAAAAAAAACTCCCTCATTCAATTGTTCTACAACGAACTAATATCGTGACGTTCTCCCATATTCTGTCCAGTTAACAAAATATTAACAAGAGGCCCAGGGGCCTTGATGATCTGCTTGACATTTTACAAGACGAAATCAACACAGCTTTATGGATAATGGTAAAGTAGCTGAGGTAACATATCTTCAATGTACCATATACTTTTAAAATATGGCAGATCGCCAGTAAAAGTGATCGCCTACATCTTGCCCGATTAGAATGCTTTCTGTAAAGTCTGGTTGAAATTGGACGACAAGTACGGGAGCAGTAGCCCTTTGAAAATCTTAACATCAGAAATTTTGTAAAGTGCACCGAATGATGCCAAATTGAAATTAAAGAGGCGGACATGAAAAGTACCCTACATAATGCAGTTCCTAGGACAATCCAAATTCTCGTCCGTTTTGATTAACGATCAGCCGTTTTCAAGTTCTTGCACATTTTACATTGACTCCCTGGTAGATTTTCCCATTGACTCCCATGTTAAAAATTTCAAAGTGACAAAAGTTTTACACTTGGCTGATTGTCCAGGAAAGTACTAGCCATGTATTTCCCCTTATTATATACTTTCTGCAAAGTTTGGTTGAAATGGAATGAAAACTGTGGGAGCACCCTACATGTGATCTACATATGCACTTCTTAGGACCACGAGTCCCAAATTTTCATCCGTTTCGCTATACGAGCATCCGTTTTCAAGATATTGCACATTTCATGATTTTTCCATTGACTTCCCTGAAAAAATAAAAAAGTGCTCTCTAATTTTTATTTTTTAGCAAATCGCCCAAAAATGTATAACGTTATATTCCCTTAAAGTGTACGAGTACTATTTTGAAATCTACAGCTCCATATGGTCTTGTGTTAACAAAAATTTCACAAAGCGTCATAAAATTTTTGACAGATCTCCAAAACATTTATAAGTTTTATATTCCTCATGACTATCTTATTTATCATAAAGTTTGGCTCAGACCGGATGAAACCTGGAGGCGTAGTAGCGTTTCGAAATTTTCGTTCCCATATTAATGAAAACGAAAAAAAAATATCGCATAAAATTGTCTGGAGATACATTGGACAGGGAGCTGCCCACAAAATTTGGCCTGGGTCCATGCAGCGATTTCAGGAAAGCCTGAGCTTATGGACCCCGGAAGGACGACAGACGCCCGTACTTCGACAGTAGCTCTGCTAACAGAGTCAAAATACGCTGCATGTGAGTCTCCCTTAAGGAACGTCAGCCTACATGTATATGCATGTGCTGTGTGTAGAGTGGGATAGCGTGGTTGGTGTGTGGAAGTAGGGCAGAAGTGCTGTGCAGGTGTTGGAGAGGTAATTATATATACCTGTGTGACGTCAGCAAAATCCGGATCCCCAAGGTAAGACCTTGATGCAAACCCGAACTTAAACGTCTCTCCTATTTTCTGATACAGGTCCACCAAACTATTTCTGTCTGATAGATCTTCGCTGGAAAAGTTAAAACCTGAAAAAAAAAACAACATTTCAATCAACTACAGTTTCCGAGGCGTTGTAGATATTCTGCTGGCTTCCTTTCAGATGTCCTGCTTGTGCCCTCACAAGGTAATAATTTTGAACTTGACTTAATTTACAACTTGCGTTTTGTGGTGCATTGCAGGGGAATTACCCGAGAGTATCTGCATCATGAAGCTGAGTATAGGTCCCGAGGACGGCAGCGGGGAGGTGTGGAGAGTATAGCCTGTATTCAGGATTGGCTGGCTGAAGGTCTGCCTGTCCTGGATTGTATAGGACTCCAAATCTTCGTTTGTTACAATGCCTCCTGGAACGCAAACAACGGGTAAATGACTAAGTCAGGTAATTTGAATAATAGTGAAACATATTAGTACAGATTTATATCATTCGCATCTATTATAAAGCTGGCGTGTGCTATCTTGTTACGATGCCTTCATTCCTTCCTTTCATCCCTTTTATCTGTGTTTCTTCATTTCTCTTTATTTACTCAGTTCCTTCTTTAATTCGTTAATTTCGTTCCATCATATTTTTTTTCTTTTACTTTCTTTCCATCTTTTCTTTTACTTTCTTTCTTTCTGTATTTCTTTCCTTCTCTCTCGCGTTTCTTTCCCTCTGTATCTTTATTTCTAATTCCCTTCTTCATCCAGCCATTTACCTGCTTCCCGGATATCGGCTGCAATATCAGTCGCCAAAGATCCAGAATAAAACGATTCCGGATCGTCTGCCAATATCTGGAGTGTTCTGGCTAAAGCAGGACGTCGCAGACGGTCATCGACTGTGTACGCTGTACCATCTGACTTTAGCAGTATCGACCTGATATATATAGAGAGGGAGAATAGCGAAGCTGAAGTACAACTAGGACTGTAAGAAAACCGAAGAATCCAAGTGTAAAACGTACTACCAGCTGTGCATACAATTAAAACGAATCACACAACATTTAAATCACCCCACCCCACCCTACCCCCTTCCAACACGAGCACAGCTCAAAAAGGGCCTGAGCATTTCGTTTTCCTTAAAAAAAAAACGATGTACTTTGTGTAGAGATAATGTTATTTATTGCGATGGTTGTTCTCCCAGGTTCCACTGTATGTCCATTTCGTTAGCTAACCTGATGTTTTTCACGATGGTTGAAGCATTTTTGCTAAGCAACGCGTCCCTCCCGATGTTGTCTATGACGGTCTGGATCCTGGCAGCAGAGTACTGGGTGATCCTGATACCGCGTCGACACATCTGGATACTGGGCTGCAGTAACGAGGGCCAGGGTATCCGCCCGTACAGCGACCATGCGTGATGCAGACCTTTCACCTCCCCTGGGACCCCGATGGTCAGGGGTTCTGGGAGAAGACTTTAAAAATTTATTAATAAATAAATATAGCAATAAATAAAATAATGCGCAATACAACTTTAATCCTATAACAGGATTTTTAGAGGTATGTTGGTAAATATCTGGGGTTCTGGCAAGATTATTCGGTAAGAGCAGGAGAATTTGTTGGTGTTTGGATTTCTTCCTGTCGGTTATATAATGCAGTGGCAGACTGAGCAAAATTCAAACTTACCGCATACCGGGGTATGCGTTATAGGGAGTATAGTGTTGCTCAGTGGGTGTTCTATGGAATAAGCCCAGGCTCTCGTTGGTCTCTTTTTTTGCAATTAATAAAACTCACGGATGCTACTTTGTTTCGTCACGTTGTCAAACATGTGTTTGCTGGCGGCCAGGGGTGCCTTCTCCCTCGCGGTAATGCTGCGAAAGTCTTTGTTGGTGGCGTTGTGACGCCTGGAAAAATATGTAGTAGTAGTAGTAGTAGTAGTGGTAGTGGTAGTGGTAGTAGTAATAGTAGTAGTAGTAGTAGTAGTAGTAGTAGTAGTAGTAGTAGTAGTAGTAGTAGTAGTAGTAGTAGTAGTAGTAGTAGCAGCAGCAGCAGCAGCAGCAGCA
>JAAUYG010030345.1_pt1 | contig 12417 bp, 6 predicted proteins | sample 7278091 | NCBI WGS metagenome assembly JAAUYG01 (sample SAMN14350201, study PRJNA611818) | marine sediment metagenome | isolation source: surface marine sediment (0.6m) | place: French Polynesia: Moorea | collected 2018-08
CCCCCCCCCCCCCCCCCCCCCCCCCCCCCCCCCCCCCCCCCCCCCCCCCCCCCCCCCCCCCGCCGCCCCCCCCCCCCCCCCCCCCCGCCCCCCCCCCCCGGGGGGGGGGCGCCCGCCCCCCCCCCCCATAAAATGGAACGTGGCAATGTACGCACATACAAGGCGAAACGGATCTTCTCAAACGGCACTGAGGTGACGCAGGCCTTGATTGGACGGCGAGTAATGCTATATCCAATATAGATGTTTGTCCCCCCAAAAAATCACAAACATAAAAATAATTAAGAGAAATTATTCATTGTTATGTAGATGAAAGAAGCGCCATAAATTATTTGCGGCGCGAAAAAAGCTTTGGTCAATTTTGCATTAGCACGGGCCTCCGGATATTTATCACATTCCCACCGGAAATTAATCCCGATAGGTTTCTGACACCCCAGCCTAATCTCCAGGGGAAGGCATGGATTTCTGCGGCCAAAGACAGTAGTAGTAAGTAGGGTGAATATCTTCTGAGGCTTTGGCTACTTTTCAGGCGCGTGAAGTCGATGTTCCCACATAGGTATAGGCTATTCTTCTGGTTGGAATTTGCGTGAGACATTGCATTGATTTCTCCCATGCTTTTTAACAGTACTTTTTGCTTCTTGAAGAGCATAAAGAATTGCCCTATCGGTAAGACGTGCTGTTTCGTGTAACCCCCTACTGCTTGCGTGTCGATTCTGGACATCGATATGCTTCACTTTACCACACAGGTAAATAGTATGCCAGCGGGGACACTTCTTTACGTTTATCGGTGCAGTAATCCCTACAAGTTTCTTATGTTTGGCTCTGTCTAGACGTGACGGTGTCCTCTTTCCTTCCCTGGCTGTTCCCCTGCAAATTAAATCACTGCACTTGTTACCGACTCAGTCCCCTCCTGGGATCCCATGCTGGCATTGGGGAGCTGTGACATTGTTATTGTTTCTGTCACATCGGACACGGGTGTTCACATTTCATTGTAGGGATTGGCGAAGCCATTTTCATACGTGAAGTTTTACGCGTACTAATTTATAGGTGTCATCTTGCCCTGCAAAGGGAAAAGCCACATTGTTCTGGCATAGCCATTTACTATCTGTCAGAATCTGGCTTAAAGCTGAAGCTTACGGCCAACAGTAGCTAGGCTTTATCGTAAGTATAGAGGATTTAACCTTAATTCTTAAATAAGGCGACCAGATAGAATGAATATTTCTTTTGTTTCACAGACACACAAACCGCTTACGCACAAAGGTTATTACATTATTTGAAGAACAAAAATCTCAACAAATATGTGAAATTTATGCACATGGCAAATTGCACAATATATATGCTCAAAACACAATCCACAATATGCATGCAGTAACATACAGACGCACGCTGCATTCGAAAAAGTCAATACATGTACAAGCTGCTACATGTTTGAAAAATGAAATTTTACCATAAATTTAGATGAAAGAAAGTACATATAGTAAGAATATGGGTTAATGGCTAGCGTTATATGCACTAATCAATTACAAAGAAGGCCTAATACCTCAAATATCAAGCACGAGTCTCACTAATAAACCAATAATTCTCTCTCATATATATATATATATATATCTTGTGGATCAAGTTTCATTGTGCAGTATATCTACTAAATCACTCGTCTGTTCGTGATTAATTCATGACTAATTAATCTCACTTAAAATACAACAACACCAAAAGCCAGGTCTTGCGTGTAGACATTTTATTAATGTTACATTTTCATTGGGATTTTTTCTCTCTAGTACCAGACGATAGTATTGTGCTCGTTGAATGTGGCACAAACTTTTTATGTGGTAATCGCGTTTTGGGACGAAACTGCGTCCATAATGATAGGTGTGCAGACCTCGAAACATCAGCTGCTGCTGTAACGATTGTCATTACTGGAGCTCCTCCTTCACGTGAGAGCGGAGTCAGTGCGTGAGACCTTGTGCTTCAGAAGTTCTGCGAGAAAGGACGTGCTCTTTGTGACACGGCACACCTAATACACCGGCCGGCGTCTTTGTATCCGCAAATCATTTTGTCTGGGACACCTGATCCTATTTGTCCCTCTGTTGCTAGGCAACCATTGTGATGATCCGATCCCATGGGCAGGTCCCCTCGCCCCTGTAAACCAATCTGTCTTTCTGTTTGGAATAACTTCATTGCCGGACAACAGGGAATTGGAACAAGAGTCTGAGACCCTCATAAATACATATGCATAAATTCGCTCCTGAAGACAATCTTGACGCGAATTGCCTCGTGTTGAATTACGCCCACTGCCAGAGAACTCCATACACGTCAAAAAGTATGATTCAAAAAATCCTATGTAACCAAAATAGGATTTGTGTTAGATATAAATGTACAACTTCGACCTAGTAGGCCATTTGTTCACAGTATTGAGCCAGAAAGTACATTGTATGTTCTGTATCCGAAGCTGCCACTTTGTATCTTCCGAGGGAATATTATTAGCAGACATTTGTTTTGCCTTGACGTGCTTGATATACTACATTAAAGCCCCTCTGGGCCAAACCCCAGGACCAAGTCCAAATTCACTGTCTTCATAAACGTATGTTTCCGTAATATAGAGATCATCCTCGACCCAGAGTAAGGTATTGATCAACGGAACATCCCGCGAAATCCCCGGTGATACAGTGACATTAATCCAGCATGGAAGTGATTAATCATGACGAGCATCAGCGGACCAGGACAAACACGGAAACAGGCGTCGCAGGATTAGGAAAACTTGATTAATACCACGAGATAAGACAGACGCGTGGCAGCTGTACCAATTTTTATTATATTAATTTTTACCCTTCTATCTTTCTTGTTTCTCCCTCTTCGTATCGACTCTTGTCTGGACGGAAAGGTAATTATGGTGGCGTGCTGGTTAAGAGTATGCTTTGAGAATGAGAACTACATTTCCTAAGGTCGACGGAACATTGAACATTGTATATACAGCACCACTACTGATCCCTTAAACGGGATTTGCTAATCAGCTGGCTAATAGCAACTTTTGTGAGCAATGAAACACAGATTAGTGATATTTCAGTAAATCAAAAGATCATATCGGTGTAATCAGTTGTAATATTAACTTTTTTTTTGTAAGAGTTTTCTGAGTGTCAAGGCCGAGCAAAGCATATTTCTATTTGTCTGCATGGTTTGGAGAAAGGCATGGAAGTAAACATTGCACCCATGAATCCACCCATGGCATTTTTATATTGTAGAGTTTGAGTCGACAGGTAGGCATTGTGAATTCTATGCATTACAGACAAATGTATTAAACGTGTAGTGTGCTGCACAATGTGGATCATATTTCAAACGTAGATTCATAATATGCCAACAAGATTTTCATGACTGGTCACTGGGATATGCCCAAACACCAAAATCGCTCCATTACCCAACGGGTGGTCGTCATAATTTATCCGGCAAGTCTTTGTGTCTCGTCGCTAAGGAAATATAACAAGTGCCCCACAATGAGGAAATATATGTGTGACAATGTGGGGGATTTCCCTCCACCCCCGCCGTCTCCTCCGCCGGTCCGGTCCGCCTATGTCCAGATTAGCGATATGGGGTTTGACGAGCAAACAGTCTCCCCTTGCCTTTGAGCCCGGCGAGGGGAAATTGGGGCCAACATCAACACACATTGTGAGGGATGACGTCCAGAGACCGCACTTGAAGTGAGTCGGGCATCTTGAGCAGGGCCTCCCCCGTGGCGGACAGGATGGAGTGCCGGAGTATACAGCCAGGGCGTGGGTCTCCTTCTCTCCCCGCCTTCCCCTCCCTCCTGGCCCTGAGACGGACGCTTGTTTGCTGTAATGACAGACAATCTACTGATCTGCCCGGTAATCATACTTCATTACCGCTGCAGCCTCCAAGCCCATCCACCACAAATGTATGACTGGAAAATTAAGTAATGCGCCGTATTAACGTAATAGTGCCACCTTGCAGGAACTCCATGTTTGGGTTCCCGGGAGCTACTTCATTACCTGTGTAAATTTCCACAGCACCGAGGCGGAGGAACAGATATCCCTATATGTATCTTCAAACAATGTATCGCCGCCGGTTATCCTCTGGCTGGCGACGTTCAAGGACAATGGCACGAGGCTACGCAGAAATGGCACAGTCCGAGCCGCGTGGACTGTCTCCGTCGCTCCATGAATCCGGTCGCCGGTAACTTCCTCGTGTCGGAAACGCCTTTCACTGCAGAATATACGGCGTCATCACATATGAAAAACATCCCCCATCATTCCCCCTCCCATGCTGAGGCTATTCATCAAACAGACAAAAATACTCTGGCCGCTATATCATCCTAAGTATATTATGGCAGACAAACATGTGATTGTCTGCTTTCAATAAACCGACACCTCCCGGGAGGCATAAAGCCGTTATATTGGCTGGACACACTGCGGAACTCGGGCTCAGGTTTGTTACCAGCAGCCGTGCTTACAGCAGCTTGCGCTCACAGTTGCAGAATACAGTTACAGACTCATGACGGTCACTCGAGCAGTGCCAAGTATTAAATAAGACTGACGACCAGCAAAACAGAAATTCTCCATCAGCAGAAAATGTCATTACGCAAAAAGCTCATCTTGCCAATTCCCCCATTGTAGCCATACATCCCACGATGAAATCTTCGAAGACCATGAAGACATACATGTACACTACCTTGTGGAATAGGGTCTGAGTAAAGATACATGTATATTCTTTAAAATGTCTGTAGCAACCACTTTTTTGTCCTTAGTTTGGTAAAGGTGCTGGCTATTAATTATCAGAATCCTTATCTTTTCAGAATCTTTCTGTTTTTTTACGTGTAGCCTTAAGGGCGGTTCATTTGTATTCAGACTTTTGTCTCGCTTTTTTTTTCAAAGGAGGCAAAGATAAAAAAAAAAACACAAAATAAGCCTAAAATCAAAATCACACATCTTCCTTTTGATTAGCGTGGTATTGTGAGCTGGTGATACTCTTAGTACTCTTAAAAGCTATCATGCTGCTAAAAAGACATACATGTAACTTACAGATAGAAACTTCATGAACAATAACGTAGAAGATAATTCATTGACACATTGGCTTGAAGACAGTGGCCAAGTGTTGTTTCTAGATTTGTTCTAATTATTCACAGACAAGACGTGTTATTTCTCCGACTTTATATATCCTCGTGCAGACGAGAAAGTTTCGGTCGCATTTTTACAGAAGCACCATTCTGCGAGCAGGCGACGTCATGCTTTCGGAGAGTGTGCACAGCAGGCGACATGATATACGGGGTGTCTAAAGGGATGTTCCGACAGCATTTCGGCCCACAGCTAATATGTTTGTTAGCGAAGACGGCGTGTAATTGACCTCCCAAACCACGGTGCTGCCAGCGGTGTGACGGTCCCTTCATTATCGTAATTGCGTGTCTATTGACAAAGGCTGGCACACAATGAGTCTTGTTTCCTAGAATAATCCTTGTACTGGTCGAAGGTTTTCTTCCCCCGTCCTCGCGAAGCCTGTAACACCACGCCGCTTCCAATACCGCGCTGGCCTCGGGCGAACAAAGCGGAAGTGGTCAAATCCGGAAAGCAGACAGCAGCTGACAATGGTCTCACAGGTTTTGTCATCGACACAAACGACATGGAGACACAGGGAGAACAGGGGCGGCTTGGGAGAAGGGTACTGTGGGATAGCACCGCGTCCATGGAGGACGAATCCATTCTAATTTGATATACATGCGAATAATGATATTATTGTGATGCAAATTAGCTTATATTCAAATGCATGTTATTGGAAGGCTTTCCTTTTTGTCTCCTATGCATCCTCTCCCTCTTTCTCCCACACGCTATTAAAACCTACATGTGCCTAATCAATCTGCTTCATGTGGATTGGAGGATAAGATTCTAGAAGGGCACGGATGTTCAATGCAGCTTTTCTCAAACGGATTCACCGGAGCACCACACAGTAAGCCCTCCTCCCTCCATCGTAATAATTCGTTTCCTATCTCTATTTGGCACCAACAGGGCCATGGTCCTCCAAGGTAGCCACTGATTTTCTGTTGACTGCGTTGTAATTGCAGCATCAGCATTGTAGTGTTACATCAGGCCTTATGTTACACTTTCAGTGTACACGTAGTCAGTCATCAGCAGTTACCGTGTCAGTGAATACTACATGTATATTTTGTTCATGTTCCTTTTGATATTTGTGATTTTACGACCAAAGTTATTGATCATGGTCTACTGGCAACGTCACTATGCCAAACCAAAGTCTCTACATCGTGTCTTTATATATGTAGCTATTGGGTCATGCGGATGTATAATTTTTTTATTCACGTTATGAAATACAAACGTCTTGTTACTGTTCTATTCAGATAAGCCGATTGCTACAGTACGAGATCCAGTAATAATGACAAACTGACAGATCATACATGTATAAGCATCTTATTTCAAGGGATATCCACCAAATACGTTATTTTGGGAACACAAAAAGGTCAACCCAAACAGTAATAAGTAGTCTATATTAAAAGACACCTGCAGGGTGGATGTATGTACCCGACGTCAACAAACCCACACCTGTTATACATCATGTACATGTAGGTGAAACGTTAGAATCTAAATCTAATAAGACGCTGGATTATTATTTTAAGCTTATAAATGACCAGGCAAGGGTTAGCAATAGTAAATTCAACTTATGAGTTATATCGCAGCCCATGTTCAGGGGAAAGGTAAATCTTGCCCTCGGCCAGCTAGGCTGATTGCCCTGTCCCGTCTTCTAGCCATGCTGAAGTACTGTCTGGACACGGGGAACGGGTCTGAAGGACACTCCCAGGCCGGGATGACGGATTTCACACGAGGACGGACGGGCGGAACTGATCGCCCATATTAGATCTCTTCTCCACGCCCGTGGTTCTGAAGAAAGCAATTAACGTAGCTATCAGGCTGATAAGCATCGCTATGACAAATGGCTCAGGAAACCAAGGACTGGACGAAAGCGTCTTTAGATTACACGTGAAAACCCGCCTGAAGGGAAGGGTAAAGATAGACCAAGTTTTCCAGAGAAGAGCACAGTGATTGGGGCAGGAATAAAGATTGGCAAGAATCGTACTAGGTCGACTTTTCTAAGTGTAGCAGCTGGTGGAATATTTTATATGAGAATCTCTGTCTGTTCAGCTCGTTAATACCTATTGTCTCAACAAGTATAGGGAGATCTAAAATTAAGGTTCAACCTATAGCAACAACTCAAAATTAGGGTCGGGGATGCAAGCAAATGAAGGCAAAAGTAGGTTTATCTACTCTAAACCGTCAACCAAGAAAACGTCCATTACATAGACCGTGTATGCACTCTGAAAGATATTAATGTAACATTTAGCCAGGCTTGTGTAATAGTACCACTGGTAATTACATACATGCATGTGATATGTAAAAGTCTTTATCGTGTGGTAAAACCTATTGTGGTAATACGAACATAACATAACAGTGAAGTACATCAAAAGCAATCATGGAACTCCGATCAGAATCGACATTAGAGATTGATATCAGCCCGACAGATTCTGGAAAATTACAAACAGCACAGGCCTGGGATCAGTGCATCTGCAAAGGCTTCCGTCGATCCACGCGATTCTATCTTACAAATATTGACCAGAAAAGTAATGGGCGCAAAGAGGAAAGAATCCAGAGTGAAATGGAAAACAGTACATGTACTTTCAACAGATCGAGGTTTCGAGTATCCGAATTCGATCTCCTGTCAAAGTTGGAGGGATGCGGTTGGCAACGGGCGAATAACGGCGATCTTCCGTGTAAATTTCGCCAACTGAATGGTATCCAGAGAATACAACGATGGGACTACTAAAATCTCAGAAGCCTGTCAAGTTACTATGTGATTTGTTTACAAGGCTTTAGTTTTGCCTAACCGCCCCCTGAGAAATTCCGCTTTAAGAAACTAAATATAGAACTTATGGTGCTGTACCTTGTCTCTTTGGTTGATTGCTAAAAGGGACACTACGATGTATGTCTCTCAGATCTTGGGTACTTTAAATACTTGGGATACTTGGAAACTGTTCCATCCTGGCCACACTCCCAAAAACCTTTATTTGTATGACCCTCCTAAAGTTGAATCCATCCTCATCGAAAATGGAGCTGAATATTAAAAGGTTTCTGATGGTGCAGCTGGACTCTCACTATAGCACTCTCCGGGAGGACTGTTGTGTCTGATGCAACATAATTCTCCCACTGTTTGACAGATAAAGCCGCCTTGTTTCGGAAAAAAATCCGTGTAGCAGAGGAAGAACAAGACTGAACTTGAATGGTGCACATGGGGTAACAGTTTAGCTGCAGTCTTGTAATGTTTTATTCATACACGCGTGGAAATACCCTGATACCAGTAAGCATCACAGCAAAATTCAGCTAAAATATTTCGAAATAGCAATGAGTGGCCCAATATGCCTTATGGAATAATACTAGCGATTTCTCTCCACGAATCTGAATGTGTTCTTTTCTTGACGCCCACGCAACTAATAGCACGAGCTAGAGGACTAGTGTTGCAGAAAGCCACGCCTGTGGCATTTGGTTCCATTGTCAGATGTGCAATCTACCAATCTACCCTGGCATTGTGACGCGGCTGACAATAGTGGTATGCATGTACATGTACATGAGCATGTACCTGTAGCAATGCATTGCGATTTGAGACTACTAGTATATGCATCAGGCAAAATGGTTGCTACATGCATTTGTAGATGTACAACTTATAAAAGAAACGTTTGTCTAAATATTCGGTAGTTGTCTTGGGAAACAAGTCAAGTACTGCTAATTAGAGACTCACAAACATTGTTTCTAAAGGTTCTGCTACTCAGATGAATCGTCATAGAGAGAGCTCGAAGAAAATAAAAAATAGCACTGAATAATTATTATTGTGTATGTGTGACAACCATTCTGGCCAATAGTGTATGTTCTGATATTAGAATGTATGAAATCATATGGGATCTGCTGTGCTGATTTCCAGACATTCAACTGGCAGGGAAGATTCGCGTGTCAATATGCACTGTCTGTAACAGCACCCATTCTTAGTAAATGTACTTCGTTGGGAGGCTGCAAAAAAGTTTGGAAGGGGGGAATTTCCGGGTTAGATTTCCCCGGAATCCAGTTTTGTCTGTGATGCATTTTCCGGGTCAAACCATGCAAACTCTGTGGGTCATTACAGGCGAGGTTCGACTCTGGCCGTTAATCATCGTTAAGTGCTTCGGCATTGTTACAGTGTCATCAGCACTTCCCTGAGGTAATAAATATCGGCATCCCCAAACATTATCATTAGCCTGGGAACAAACGCCTCCCCGGGACCTCGCGCATTCCAGCTAAGATGACATCATCGATGGCATGCGGAACTGAAAGGAAAGCTCCGGACAGCAAAATGGGGGTGTGACACAATGTCTCTATTACTCTGTTGCTCTGCTGTGACGTGCTCAATGTATCGATTCTGTTTAATTTAATAACACCGTCTGCGGTTGTCACTTTTAACTTATACTCCAATAAGTTGCCGGGATGTGTGTGTGTGTCTGTGTGTAGCTCTGGTGGTAGCTGCGGTGTTGGGTCAGTGGCGTCACGCAGGCCGGCGAGTAGGCAGCACAATAGGAAGAGCAGGACCTGTAGCCGGGACACAGACACTGGCACGGGTCGCCTGGCCACGGCCAGATAATTGTTTCTCTCCCACACTCACCTCCCAGGGCGGGATGACTCGCCCTCCCCGCTCTGAACACCTCGCCTCATCGATAGTGTATCGAAGGTCTCAGTGGTGTGGGGAGTGGGAGATTTCAGTAGCAGTCGCCAGGCAGCGCGCGCTGCCATGGTGTCGTCTGCCGCCGTGTCGTCTGCCCGGTAGGAAGCTAGGTACAGTAGGTAGGGAAGCCCGCGCTGTGCAGACACACACACAGTCCCTCACTTGTCAGCTTCTGGGAGACACCGATGAAGTTCGGCCTGATACTCGTCACACGTAGTCACTAGTTACCTGAGACAACCGCTCACGGAAACTTTGAGACACGGGAAGGTCCTGGTATGGGAATATTATGCGCATTTGGTTGTTGTTTTAACTATATTGCCGTGGCAAATAAACTACTTTTAGTTTAACGGCAACCTCCCTTTTGGAGTAGTGTCTCAGGCCAGTCACTCGGCAGGTGTCCGGTTCAATCTGTTTGTCCGACCCGTAAAGGATTTCCACAATCCGGGCGTGTAATTTTACCGGGAAGTTAATTCATCAGTGTACGGTAACGGCTGGCTGCGTTATCGACACATTCCCCCAGAGAGTCGCCGGCTAGCTATCACCTTGCCTGGAGCGTCGTCAGCCACGGATCACTGGGGCTCACTGACCACGCCACACTATACCGCAGATCAGGCAGGGCAGTAGTCTCTTCGTCTTGGTGCTTCCCGTTGGATTACATATACCGTCGTCTCCGCTCTTGTGGATTTGCCCGTGTCGCCCGCGAACCTGCATGGAGAAGATGTCGCTGTTACTTGCCTCAACCCGCTGGGTGTTCCTGTTGCTGGTGGCTTACGTGTTCGTAGAAGGAACACTGGCCCAGCTGTCTGTAGATGACTGTAAGTACATTTAGCACCCAGTAAATCCTGAGGGGAGGGGGGGGGGGGGGAGGGTGAACTCTTACTATGTACATGTAATTCATTTATACATAATTTGCTGAGAAATTTAAACACTATTTCCTGGCACTCAGCACGGGAACCCACTGAAAAGTTTGAGAAGACATTTGTCATGGTTGATATCTCGTTTTCATTTTTTGAATTGTCACAATCCTGATATTATTAGAGTGTTTTTTGAAAAACTTTTTGAAAAACTTGTGACATTGTTCATATCGTGTTTTTATTTCTGAAAGGTCTTTAAAGAGTGAGACATAACTGATATAAAAAAATGCTCCGGCATCACGTTGATATCGCGCTGAACATTGCCTCGCATGCTAAAAGTATATTGTACATGTCAAACCATAAAATACATATTACGTCATATACATGAACCATTGTATTCACCGTAATATGAAAGGTATCACTAACGTGATGTAAATAAGTCTATTTAGAACAGAAGGGCGGGACAGTCCACATGTATTCCATAAGGTTGTTGTTTTTTTGAGTGTTTTATTACATGTTATAGTAATTATAGTGGGTGTCCCTGCTATATAATACGGCGCAGTGGGCTTATCAGCGCCGTGTCCTCTGTCGTATTGATAATAGCATGGCCTTCCGCGATTGCGCACCGCTATTATTTGGGGCAAATAAGGATGACTGTAAACAGGAAAGAGAAAATCGTTTATATTTGCTTTACGTTACACATCTACATTTGTCAAATGTGTTTGGACATAAATGACGCTGCCGCGCGTATGATCGAGGTCAGGACAAAATAGTTACTATACTCTACCGTATATTCGGAAATTCACCACATGTACATGTCGCTTGTGTTAAAGGGAATATGCCAACCCAAAGCAAGTAAACTTTAATTTGAAGTTTCTGCACTAGTAAATGTATTAAAATAATTTAAATTTTAATCTGATGCCCCATTTTGACTAGAAACTTAAGTTGCGAACTGCTTGGCAAAATATTCGAACGGCTCCCGGGCGCCATTTGCCGACGTCAAAAGTAGTCTCGGTATATCTCTGTGATTATCCAGCGCTTAGAGACCATTTACTTTGAAGGGTTATTTTAAGTTGTTATTGAACAAATTCAGTGATTACTTTTGTACGGACGAATCACTGGCGGTGAAATGGAGAGCTTATATATGTACATGTGCGTCTACAATATTATACAATATAGTCTAACCTGCTCTAAAGACCACCTTTACATAAAGACCATCTGGTTATAAAGATCACACTTTACAGGTCCCCAGGGGTATACTTTCTATGTTACTGAACCTGTAGAAAAAGACCACCTGTATATAAGGACCACATTTTGTTGGTCCCAGTGTGGTCTTTATATACAAGTTTCACTGTACTAAGCAATTTTAAGCCTTATAGAGACTTACGTTACACCCGAAAACGAAATATCTTCCGAACAACACATGTTGGCTATATCCTTCTACCAATACACATGTAGCGCTCTCACTGGCTGTTTTCCCTTTCTAAGCGTAAACATGCGTTTAGTTATAGCAACGGGCGAACCGCCTTGGCAACGCAGCACATGTGTCAAAAGAAACATCTGCTTTCAGTCGTTCTTAATTATATTACTTTAATGGGGTAAATGCTTCGCAATTACACGTTCGTTCTTTGGGTGAAACTGGATGGCGTTAGATCATGGTTACATACAGAAGTTCTGTGGAATGTATGAGACTCTCACAATAATATAAGATAAGATAAGATTTATTTGCCTTCGCAACCGCAAGGTTGAATTAACAATGGCAATTTACAATAAAAATACAAACATGACATATATATATACACTTGGAAGAAAATAA
>JAAUYG010162897.1_pt1 | contig 12417 bp, 12 predicted proteins | sample 7278091 | NCBI WGS metagenome assembly JAAUYG01 (sample SAMN14350201, study PRJNA611818) | marine sediment metagenome | isolation source: surface marine sediment (0.6m) | place: French Polynesia: Moorea | collected 2018-08
CAGAATGTGTCCCATGTCCTACATGTGAACCCTTGAATTGCACCTATGGTTATAAAGGTCCTAGGCCTGATGGTTGCCCATCATGTGCTTGTCTCGATCCATGTGAGGTGAGTTAAATGTGATCAATGAGGCTCAGTGAGCTGGATAACAAAAAATAACACACCATAGTCCCTATCATTTTAAGACTTTTAATTTATTTTAAGATCACCAATCAATGATTCATGTCTTATGTATATTTTCAATATAAATACCTCTCAATTTTAAGGCCACCTTCAATTTAAGATCACTTTTTTCTGGCAGAATACTCTTAAAATGCAGGGTCCACTCTAATATGCGTTAGGTTTTTACTTTACAAGTGATCCCAAACAATATTGCAATTTATGCTCATATTTCCAGGATGTTGACTGCCCAGGTGGCTTCAGATGCCAAGTACATGAAGGAATAGGGCGGTGTGTTCCTCTCTGCAAAATGTGCTTAATGTTCTGTCCATTTGGGATGAAGGAAGGTCCAGATGGATGTCCACTTTGTGAATGCATCGATCCATGTGAAGTAAGTCATACACAGAAAAGTAATTAATATAAAATATGATATTTTGAAACATAGGGCATGGGATCTCATCAAGAATTCATATAGATGGCCTTGGTACCTTGTGATGTTAGTTTAATGTTGTCCCTTATGTGTGCTCATTATGTATTGAAAATTATTTGCTGTTTACATTTCACTGCTTCATAGTTAAGTGTGTTACTTTTTTACAGAATGTGACTTGTGCTGAGAACCAAGTATGTGAAGCACACCAAGCCCAGTGTACAGAAGCGTCATGTAATCTACCACCACCTGTTGTCCAATGTGTTAACAGAACATGTTCAAACATAATGTGCCGGATGCATTGCGAGTATGGCTTCCAAAAAGACATGTATGGCTGCGATATTTGTGCATGTGTGGATCCCTGTGAGGTAAATAAATTCCCTTCTTTTACTATTGAAATGCTTATAGCATATGATCTCAATGAAATGTTACATATCATTATAACACGTAGAATCTTGTTCCTGAAATATCTGTGGTTCCTGTAGTATCTGTTTAGTGTGGTACCTTCACACCCATTTCAGCTGCATAAATAAACAAATCATCCGACTAAGCTACTTGTATCTATTTGTTGTCTGTCTCTAATGTTCAGTTCGAATGTGCCAGCAACCGTGTGTTTAAGCATGCATTCCTATCAATAACCATAAACATGGGCCTTGGATGTGCAAGCCAAATTGTTAAGGATTGTACTTCCTGCTTTACTCCTTCAGCAGACAATGTTGACCACGCATTGTGCATGCAGTTACAGTTAATTGTTTTGAGTCCACACTTATTTTACAGAAAGTGACCTGTGCTGGGAATGAAGTATGTGAGGTTCACCAAGCTCAGTGTGAATCACCACCCTGTAACCTACCACCACCTGTAGCTCGATGTGTCAGCAGGGCATCATGCCCAGAAGTAATGTGTATGATGTTCTGTGAACACGGCTTCAAGACAGATGAGAATGGATGTGATATCTGCGCATGTGTTGATCCATGTGAGGTATGTGAAATGGCTTCTTTTTTAGGTTGCAAAACAGCTAAACCTAAATAAATATGACATGAAGATGAGTGACTTCCTCTGCAATATCCCTTCCTTGATGAGATCCCCGTATATGGTTGCAGACTTTTTTTTTCGTCACAATCTGCTGTTTTGGTGGCCCATACACAGTGAAGAAACGTTGAACTGATATTTTACAGAAACATACATATGAACAATTTTCAGTTATTGTTGAAAGACAGTTTGGCTGCAGTAACTTTTACTGAGTTATTTGAGTAAAATTACTAAAAATTATACATTATTCATAATTTTGGCTGATACGCAGTGAAGAAAATCAGATTGGGCTGAATTTTTCATAAACTCACGTTTGGGGACAGTCTTCAATTACAGTTAAAATTGGGTAAGCTGTGATTACATTTCTGTGAGTTATTTGCATAAAATTACTCAAAAATATATCCCATAAGCCCATGGGCAATGAAAGAAAGTGAGATTGAGCTGATATTTTAGACACATACTCATGTACAGTTAAAATTACTTTGTGCGTAGTCATATTTTACTGACTTATTTGAGTAAAATGAATAGAATAAAGTTACTTAAAAATATTATATATTCAATTGTTCAATATTCATTGAAGGAAAATCAGATTGGCCTGATTATTTTGCAGCAGATACTTATGGACATTAAATGTGCATTACACATGAAAGGACCCACTGATAGATTGGCGAAACTTTTGTTTCAAACACTGGTTCATTTTATCGTTACTGTTTTGCATACTCATATGATCAAATATAGTAGTATATTAAATGTTTTTCTATGTTTTTGGTTTATATTTTATAAATGTTTAGTTAAAAAAGTTAATATTGTGGAACAAGCCCCGATTTATCTCCAGGATATAACTTTTGCATTTGCAGAATGTAACTTGCACTGCTGACACTAGATGTGAGGTCAGAAATGGAGAAGCGCAGTGTGTGCCCATGTGTAAAATGTGCCGCATGCTGTGTCGGTATGGGTTTAAACAAGGTCCCAATGGTTGTCCATTGTGCGAATGTGTCGAGCCATGTGAAGTGAGTTTGTCAACATTTGAAACAGTTTTTTACATGTAAATGTTTTTAAAAACACGTTGTTACATGCGTTGATGTGCTAAATAAACAATGATCTTTTTATGCAGTTACAGATTTTTTCCTAATGAAATGTGGAACTAGGCACCCAAAAAAGCAATCGATATGTAAACCATTATATCACCACCTAGGAGTGCTAATACACTAAGAAATTATGAACATTGAACATTGTGACAACAGTTAAAATGTGATTACAGTATTGTCCAAGATATAGTTGTAACCACGCTGTTTTTTCCATTCCATATTACAGCAGATGTTATGCAAAAAGGATTAGCTGCGTTGGTGCTCATACCTTATATTTGTCTTTCATATACCTTGTATAGCCATCAATACTTTTGATTAAGCAAGGTCACCACTATATTTGTTGCAGAATGTGACTTGTGCCGATGATGAAGTGTGTGAAGTACAACAAGCACAGTGTGTGTCACCACCATGTAACCTGCCACCACCTGTGGGCAGATGTGTAAGCAGATGTCCAGATGTAATGTGCATGATGCATTGTGCACTGGGCTTCCAGAAAGATGAAAATGGATGTGATATCTGCAAATGTGTTGATCCATGTGAGGTAAATAAAAGGAATTGTTTATCTTGTTTGGTAATATCTTAAAGTAATAATAATAATAATAATAATAATAATAATAATAATAATAATAATAATAATAATAATAATGATAATATAAACAGTAACAAAATAATAATATCAACAGTAACAATAATTACAACAACAGCAATAACAAAAACAACAACAACAATAACAGCACCAGCAGCCACAACGACAAATGAGGATACCATTGGATAATCCTTTACTTCTTTACTTAGTCAGAGTCACACATATAGGTATTTTGGCTATTTAACCCTTAGGACCTTTAGTTTGAGCCAAGTTGTTCAAAGCAGAATATGGTAGAATATGCTAGTAATTTTTTCCCTAAACTGCAGATATACATAGCTTACATGCTAATGCATGTTGTAATTTTTGTTTGCAATTGCAGAATGTCACATGTGCAGATGGCTCTAGATGTGAGATTGTGGATGCTGCAGCACAGTGTGTTCCAGTATGCAGAGAATGCCGGATGCTCTGTCAGTACGGATTCAAGGAAGGCCCAGATGGGTGTCCATTATGTGAATGTATCCAACCATGTGAAGTAAGTCCGACTGCGTTGTCTCAAAGTGCCTTATTCCAGAAACAAAAAACAAATTTCAGTACTTTTTGCCATATATTTTTTGCATGCGCAGGATCACTTTTGCACTTGCAAACTATCCCGCGAGCTGAAATTAAAGTGGATGAACCATTTGTCCTATTATGTATCTATTAATCTATTTGTGTTTTAGAGTGTTACGTGTGCGGCCGATCAGAGGTGTGAGGTCCGAGAAGGAGTGGGAGTCTGCGTGTCCAGATGTCAAAGACCACAGTGTGAAATGTTCTGTGAGAATGGATTTGAAACCGACATTGAAGGCTGTCGAATTTGTCAGTGCTATGACCCATGTCAGGTATGGTATCGCATAGACTGCTGTTAACACAGTTACTTAACACAGTTTAGACAGATAAAAATATATATTAGCACTACATAATTTTATAACGTTGAACAAGCTTCTATATTGTCACATTTAAAGATTTGAAACTATAGCCTTTACTGGTGTACAGCGCATGCCATAGATTAGCAGCTAGCTTACATCTGTACGCCTATAGAGGTAGCCTGCAACCTAAGAAGTACGTGTACATGTAAGTAGGAATAGGACCTATATCATAAACCTCGCATGGCTACACATTTGCATCATGAAAGGACACAGTCGTGCTTGGTAGAGCAGTAATCAGGTGTACATCTTGTCCCTTTACATACTATGGAATACCATATGGTGAAACCTATGTGTACGAATGTGGCCTAGCTTGGACCAAAACAAGTTGCTTGGACCAAAACAAGTTGCTTGTTATGGTTGTCTTTATATACAGGTTTAATAGAATTGAAAATATATACCCTAGGGAATTTGCAGGATATGACCCTTGCAAGCAGATATTATTCATTTATACTACTCACAATTTGCTAAGGATCAGTTGCATGATCCTTAACAAATTGTGCGTAGCAGTCTATTGGTACGTTTCTGTCCACACATCTGTATATTACAAACTATTACTTCCACAGAACTTACGGTGCACAGGCAACACCCGTTGCCAAGCAATGCGTGACCCGGAATGTCCAGACTGCAAGGCACGAGGGCTCTGCATGCCAATCTGTCCACCACTGACCTGTACACCGACTCCCAGTTGCCAATATGGATACGAAAAAGACGAGAGCAACTGCACAACATGCACCTGCCTTGATCCATGCCAGGTGAAGTAAACATGCTGTTGGGCATACACCATAGAACATAATGTGCGTATGAAGCATCCAGCATGCATATAAAAGAGTGTTTCGAAAGAGGGTGACCAAATAGATGAATCACATTCTTAACACCCGAGCTTGACCTTTGGGTGCTCTTTATTTGTAGCTGCTGTTGTGCAGTCATAACACACACAATCAAGCTGTAGATAGTTGAATAAGAATAAGTACTCATTGTTACTCGTGCTGTTATATAGATTTATGTAATTTACTTTCGCAACTGTATTATAACTTTGCAGAATGTCAACTGTGCCCCTGACGAGAAATGCATGGTTGTGTCAAGGAGTGGTGGATTTACCGACCAGCATATGGGCGTCTGCATGCCACGGTGTCCACTCATGACAAGTTGCAACCTGGATTGCGAGCATGGCCTGAAGATCGATGAGGAAGAGTGCCAGATCTGTGAATGCCATGATCCTTGCCAGGTATGTGTTGATATATTCTTTGCACAACTTAGATTATTAGTGTGTAAAAGTAGATGCTACAGGCCTGGAGAAAGGAGCTTCTTTTCATTATTTCATCATACAATTACTGTTTTTCAACTATAGTTAAGTACTTCTGGCCCTTGTGTCGTTCAGTATGGTCATTTCAACAAGTTTCATGAGTATTAAATTCAACTGTCGCTTATCAAACTGTAACACAAGCGGCTGATATATATTTTCGTGATATATATTTTCGTGAAGTACAAACATTGGCCGTTCTATCTGACCTACGCTGAACATCTCTGTCTCGAATGATCTGAACGAAGCACATAGAGACTAAACACCTCCCGAAGCTGTGGCAATAATTCTAACTTGGTAAATAACATCAAATCAACTAATAACCATGCGAACCACTTTGGTTTTAGACTTACATTTTTCTGGAAACCGTCCTGTTTCTTATTTACCTGAACTTTCCAAGGATACAACCTGTGCTGACGGTGAAGTTTGTGAGGTGAGGGAAGTCCAGTGTTTCAGGGCGCCATGTCTGCCAGTTGCCGAGTGCGTGAGCAGATGCCCAGATATCATGTGCGCAATGTTCTGCCAGCATGGCTTTCAGACAGACGAAAACGGGTGCAATATATGCAGATGTGTTGACCCATGTGAGGTAAGCATCCGCCTTTAGATGTGTTAATGTTATTTGTCACCAAAATAAATTTGTTGAAGCGTGCAATTAAAAATCTTTTACAGCATATGTCCTACTTGTTAACTTGAAATTTGATAAATGTATGCATTTTAGCTTGCAAGTATATTTTAGTCTGCACGTTATATAAAAAAAGCACTTTTTCAAGGGTTACAGTTAAAGGAAGTACATATGTTGTGGTGTAAAGACGGAGCATTTTCAAAATAAATGTGTTTTTTTTCCAGCAAGGCAGACATGGCGAGATGCCTTGCACCACCACTTGTTCTGTCGGTGGTAATATGTTTGTTACCAGCACTAACTTCTGTATAATGAATGTAGCCAAAGGAACAGCCTACATTAGAGCAAATTTAATATTGATGCATTATGACTTCTGTAGGAACTGAAGTGTGATGAAGGTTATATCTGCCGTGAAACGGCCGGAGAAGCCGAGTGTGTTGCGGAATGCCCCATGTGCGATGCCGTTTCCTGCCCAAATGGCTACAAGACGCTACCTAATGGTTGTCAGTCATGCGAATGCATTAATCCATGCGAGGTATGAATTTCCATGTGTCCACAGCGAAACAGATCAATTCAATTTTTAAAGCATGATTATATATAAAGTCAAAGACTTTTGTCTAAAAATTTGAGCTTTATCCTTTTACATGTATACTTATTTGGCATAATGAACCTGTTGGGAGAATTGAACTCCAAACTCATGACATAAAACATGTAAAGCAATGACTATAATCACAGCAAAGTAACTGACTGGACAATCAATGTTAAATCCATACTGACTTTCAATGCTGCATCACTAGTTCAAAATCAGCATCCTAGGCTATATATAATTATGTAACCTTGTAATTTCGGTTTCACCACTTGTATATGCAATACTTGTTCCAGAACGTCACATGCTCTACTGGTTCTATATGTGAAGTACGGGAAGGGTCCGCTGAGTGTGTCAGACTTTGCGCAACATGTTTCATGTTGTGTCAGTACGGCTTCAAACAAGGTCCTGATGGCTGCCCATTGTGTGAATGTGTTGATCCTTGCGAGGTAAATATATATGTACACCATTTAGTGGGCACTACTTTTACTCGTGTGATATACGCATGACTCAACAGTAAATCTAAACGTTTGAATCATCTTGTGGCAGTTTTCTGTCCTACATTTGGATTAACTACAATGTTCATTGGATGTCGTGTAGTGTTTTTTTTTTCAGCAGTGCAGCAGAAATATTCTGCAGACAAAATCTGGCAGAGGCGCAGTTAGGACTGTGTTTTGTAAAGGTTTCAGTTTCTTTACCTACTGCTTGTTTGTGATACTGCACATAATTTTGAAGAATCCCAATTTGTTTACCCATAAAGCGGTTCATAATGGACAGTTAAAGAACTAGTTAAAGCGTTAGCCGACTTAGCTGGTAGTGCAATTGTAGCAAATTGGTGGGTCCTATTGTATTAGCAGTTGTGTTTAAATATTGTGAAATTTTTGTTTGCAGAATGTGACCTGTGCTGAGAATGAAGAATGCGAAGTTCATCAAGCTCAGTGTGAATCACCACCCTGTAACCTACCACCACCTGTGGGCAGATGTGTTAGCAGATGTCCAGATGTAATGTGTATGATGCATTGTGAACTTGGATTCCAGAAAGATGAAAATGGATGTGACATCTGCAGATGTGTGGATCCCTGTGAGGTGAGTAACACCTGATAATTTCCCCCTTTGAGAAAACATAATCTACTTAAGTACATGGTCTGTAAGCTAGAGTTACGGGGAACAAATTCCCTCGAGTTTGTGTAAAAGTATGGTACTTGTTTTCCCCTTACTAAGTGATATTGATACTGTTTTGCATGAGCACGATACAGTCCAGCTTATAGAGGGCAATGATATATCGTATAAGATTCGAAATTTCATCAGCCACGGGTGCCTTGCATTAGCTTGAGCATTCAGTTGTATTCTGAAGTAATATAATTTCGCAAATGCATTTCAGAACGTTACGTGTGCCGCTGGGTTCAGATGTGAGGTCGTAGATGATGCAGCACGATGCGAAAGAATGTGCCCAACATGTCGCATGCAATGTCCATATGGATTCAAAGAAGGTCCCGATGGCTGCCCATTGTGCGAATGTAAAGATCCATGCGAAGTAAGTCTTCTGGAAACTTTTTCATAATAAATTTGACACTTCATGTATATTAAATTGCTTAAATAAATGTGGACATTGCGCACAATTTGTGGAACGCTCTTACCTGTGCTAACAAAGTTTTTAAATGACTAATTATTTCACTGTAATAGTTCTATGCTAACTGCAAATTCTCTATTGACCAGGCGTATTTTGTTAAAACCCAAATCAATCCTTTTGTTCATCTCAGGAAGTTGTCTGCACATCTGACCAGAAATGTGAAGTACGGGAAGAAGTAGGAGTCTGTGTGCCCCGATGTGTGAAGCCGCAGTGTGAAATATTCTGTCAGTTTGGATTTGAGAGAGATATAGAAGGTTGTGAAATCTGCCGCTGTCGCGACCCTTGCCAGGTATACATTGACAGAACTTTCACTTGCTTTTCATCAGTTTGAAAGTCTTATACAATGAGAACAATAGTTTTTGTTGCGCTCGTTTTATGTTATTGTATGTGATTGTAGGTTTTGTTTGATATATTGTTGCACTCGTTTTATGTGATTGTACTGTCTATTGGAGGTAAAATAAAACTATCCTTATTTTTAGTGTTGCGAGCATTTTGAACGAATGCTGTAATGCTGTAATATCCATGATTTGATATGTTCAATTCTGAGTATTACATGTAGGCTATTCTCACCCTGGTCAAGTCTACATAATATGTTTACTCTGGAAAAGGTCTTACGATTTACTAAGGGCTCCGATAATATTTGATTATACTTTGTGGTGTACACAGGGCGACCAGTGGCCTCACCATTTGCTTTTCCTCTGCTCTACCTTTAGAGTGTGCGTTGTGCAGGTAACAGTCGTTGCCAGGCTATGAGGGATCCAGAATGCCCACGCTGTGAGCCGCGAGCTGTCTGTGTCCCACAATGTCCGCGTCTGGATTGCGGAAACAGAAATTGCCAGTATGGATATGGATTAGATGAGAATAACTGCAGCACTTGCAACTGCGCTGATCCATGCGAGGTATGAGGGAACACATTAGTTACTCAATGTATGCCAAGGTCGCAAAGATAAAGTATTACCACAAATACATGGGAATGTTTTGTATATTTTTAATTTATTTTGCATTGTGACTTATTAGTATTATATTAAAGTGAAACCAGTCGATAAAGACCACCAAAAGGACCAAGGAAATATGATCCTTGCCCACAGGTGGTCTTCATTTCCAGATGATCTTTAGACCAGGCTATACTTATGCTTTATTCTCATAGATTGGGAATAACTGTTATTCTTTATATTAATGACAGAGCATGTGTGCATACAGGTTTCTTACGTTAATTACGAAAGCTGCGTATTAGAGAAATGCTCTTCAGTGTGGAATTCCTATATTTTCTTCAGGGAGTGAACTGTGCCCAGGATCAAAAATGCATAGTTGTAGAAACGAGCGGCGGGCTGTCAATAGCACCATACGTGGGCCATTGTGTGTTACGCTGCCCCTTGCCGCAACCCTGTACTTTGCAGTGTGAACATGGGAAGGTGATGGACGGGGATGGCTGTGAGCTGTGCGAGTGTTACGATCCGTGTAAGGTGAGCTGTGTCTTGATTTATTTCCAGTATTATTGTCCCCCTTTCACAAGATCCTTCCACAGAAAAAAAGTGCTTGTAATTTGGCAGGGTAATCACTGTATCACCGAATACTACAAATAGAATAAAGCTTATACTGTAGTCCCCCTCTAATAAAGACACCCCTTCTACCAAACAATTTTGTCCTTATTAGAGATGTGTCCTTTGGTGAGAGGGAGCATCACATGCATTCACGGCACTTGCTGCCAAGAAATGTCCTTTGCCAAGAAAATGTCCTTTCCAGAGGGGTGTCCTCTCAACAGAGTGTCCTTTACGAGAGGGACCACTGTATATGCATAAATGGCCATGTTGATATGTGCTTTGGAAAGAGGTGTTAATCGTTTAGTCACGGTCAACGATGTGTCTGTGTTTATCTTCAGAATGTTAACCCGAAATGTACCGAAAGCTGCAAGTTCGGCGAAGTGAACATCGAAGACAGTAATGGATGCCCAACTTGTAGATGTCGGGATCCATGCGAGGTAAGGGGCAAATGGACTGGTTAACGTCCTGTCAGGAAAAATGTGAAACCGGCAATGCCCAATAACAGAAACAATTGCAAAATGCCAGCAGTGCTATAAACTGGAGTGCATACATTTCTTGAGTTGAAAACTTGAGTCTATAGCACTGCTGCTGCGAATGAACCTTGCATCGTTCCATTTTCATTTTCAACGGCATAGATACTGAACGTTAAAAGCTGGAAGCATACATCCACATCGAGTTATGAGGAGCCAATTTCTGAAAAATTTGCGATGTTCTAAACATTTGCAAATAGCTGTAAACATGTCTAAAACATATTGTGAAATTTCGGAGTAGAGATACAAATGAATTCGAAACTTTAAAGGTAAAAGTTGGCTACAATTTCGTGTTCAAACTTTATCCATTTCATCCATTGATACGGGTATAAAAACTTCCTCTTCCTAAGTTTTGTACTTTATACGAATAACAAAAATAAATAGTGTGATTAGCACCATGTTATTGTTTCTTTGCAGAACTATACATGCCCAGATAAAGCGGAATGCCATCCAGAGCGGCTTGGTGATGGCACCTACACCGAGCTCTGCAAGCGTAAGTAAACTTGATAGGGGTACTTTGATCAGAGAATCGAAACTTCAATACCGTGTATATCCCAAGTTGGTTGAAACACGTAGCAAACTTCAGTTGCGAGTTAGTCCCCACAGCTATACAATTTAATTTCATGTTTCATCTATTTGCCCAGGATGTATAGGTTGAACGTTTCCACAGACTGTCATTGTTTTAACCACAGGAAGACGCTTTTGTAAGCATTGAGAAGAGCAGATAATTTTGTAAGCCTTTGCCAGATGGTGGTGAGGATAAAAGCTGTAGCCTGTCTTGATTAGAGATACTTCATATGATCACGCCCGATGGAAAGACATTTGTAGCTTTTCTTTTGCTAGATCGCTAAGCACAAAGAGTTAAATACTTTTATAAGCTTCTTTGTATTTCTAGCCACGGAGGCAAAATGCTGGGGACAGCCGGATCAGGACTTTTTGTCCTGCCCCGGTGCTGCTTCCGGCCGCTCCACAGTTTGGTTCTTCAACCTGGAGACTGGGAAATGCGTGCCATTTGCTGGCTGTGGCATGGCGTCGGACAGGATTTTCAGCGACCAAGCGAGCTGTGAGGAGGCATGTCCTATTGCCAACACCAGTAGCTGTCCTCTTCTTAAATGCTCGGCCTGTCCACACGGATTCATGGTGAACGACGAAAAGTGTCAAACGTGCACATGCAGGCCTGACCCTTGCGAGGTATACATTAACAGAAATCAGTTTCAAAAATTGAGAAAAAAAAAGTATTCATACCCACAGGATGACATTTTCGTTCGGTGTTGGTTGACGATAGATATATTTGACGAAAGGTGTATATTACATATCAAACACACCAAATGTTGCTGTTTTGGCTTTGATATCAAGGTGATCCTTGTGTTTTATTTCGTTACACAACGATTTAACATCTGTCAGTTTGTTTGAAGTACCAGTTGCAACTGAAATTAACAGAAATGAAGCAGTAGCTCCGTGAGAATGATACATTGACATATCAATTATATCATAATTCCAGGGCCGAGTTTGTGACGCAGATCGTCCCCGATGTGAGCTACGTTGGCCAGCAGATTGTACAAATCCACCTTGTGTTGGCCAGTATCCTGTACATCTCTGCACAGGCGAGTGCACTAACACATACTATAAACAACACATTTACTATGGCTAGACCCACGTATGATTTTTTGAGTAAATGTAAAGAAGCGTTGGGACTGTATTATATTGTTCGGTGCTGCTTTGGCTTCCCTGTGAGCACACAGCAGTTATTAATAGAGTACATAAGCAGGGGAGTCTTCAGTTGAACAACTAAAGGAATCTCTGAAGCACATTTGTGGCATAATATTGATATTGCTTTAACTACGCTCACATCAGGTCCTAACTTTTGCATGATCATAGCAGAGAATGCAGCACCAGCTAATAACCGGCGTTAAACCCCCTAAAACGCCGTAATCCCACTTTAATCTACGGTAAAACCG
>JAAUYG010271428.1_pt1 | contig 12415 bp, 9 predicted proteins | sample 7278091 | NCBI WGS metagenome assembly JAAUYG01 (sample SAMN14350201, study PRJNA611818) | marine sediment metagenome | isolation source: surface marine sediment (0.6m) | place: French Polynesia: Moorea | collected 2018-08
AGATCATGCCGATATTACTACATATATTTTGATAACATTTTCTTCTATATTGCACATTGGACATATTGGAACGATAGGAGTTTGTTCATACTTTTGTCTAATCGGGACTTTGCAAAACATCTTTGGGGATGCATGTGGGTGGGCATTCTTCATTGCTCAATTGCTTTACTACCATAACATAAATCTTGGACAAAGATCAATAAGTACAAGACAAGAATTTTAATGTGTTCATTCACTCTAAATCGGAAAATTATGGAATTAATAAAATTATTAAAAAACATTACTGGGGGTTTATTAATGGTAAAAAACCCAAATACGTCTTTTGTCATTAAAACGTGTAGGTACATGTATTATTTGCAAAATGGCGTTGATAATGGGCTACCTAAAGATTTCATGGGCTACCAGCATTTTTCGCCAGGTAGCCCAGCTGGCTACCATGTACTTCTGCCTTATTTCTACCCCTGATCATATCTCTGGTTATCTGATGTGTATCAATTGTCAGCTGATTGTCTTCTGATGTGTCATGTATGTATATATCGGCTGATTGTCTGATGTATCATATGTGTATTAGCTGATTGTCTGATGTATCATGTGTGTATCGGTTGATTGTCTGATGTATCATGTGTGTATCGACCGATTGTCTGACATCATATATTGACCAGTATCATGTCTTGTGTGTATCAGCTGATCTCCTGACATATATCATGTATGTATGTGTTAGGTGGGGTATAGTATTGAGCATGTGTACAAACTCTATGGTTAAATATGCTTTCCCTTTCAGACAGAGGTTCCAACCCCCGGCATCACTGGCTGGTTGGAGGTGGAGATTGTAGGTGGAAAACTGCTTCATTCCAAAAAGGTGACTTCAACAATGATAGCACTGTTAAATGTTGCAGGTACATGAGATTACTGCACAGATTGCAGTGAATTATAAGCAGCATGTTGTTGTTGTACATGCTGTATGTACAGTGTGTGTTGGAGTTTTCAGTCCAAACAAAAATATTGTCTCTATTCCTGTTTAAATATACATGGCTACCAGAATATCATTTCAGGACAAGAAGTACAGGTGACCCCCCCAATTATCTGTTTAATTAACGATCTAATTCTTAACTTTAGGGTGACCACTTGACTTCTATGTTCAGTGTGTCTTTATCATTACCTGTATGTGGGATATATGCATACATTGCAGTAGTAGGTTATTGGCTCACACAGAACAGATTACAGTGATCCCTGCGATCTAAGACCCCTCCATTTAACAATTCCCTCCATTTTAAAAGCATCTATCAGTGGCACCATTCATATCTTTTCAGTATAAATAGCCCTCCGTTTTAAGACTACCTCCAGTTTAAGACCATACCATATGTTTCTGGCTGAAGGGGTGGTCTTAAAATGCAGGGACCACCGTATATGTACCTTGGTTTCTTTTGATGGCCCCTTGATGGGCTTAAATAAAATGTGTGTTTCCGATTGAAGATTAACATGATTAAGAGAAACAAAGTATGCCTATGTAGCAGCCTGGCTATACTGGACAGTGGATTAAACATCCTGGCTGTAGGTTTCAGTACTTGATGGTGTTTTTATGCCATAACTTTGATTGATGCATTTAATAGCAATACTAGTATACATGACTATTAAGAACATGTAGTGCTTGTCATTGCCAAGTTGTACTGTTGAAAAAAAAAACAGTAGAGAAAATACATAGTATAATGCATTAAACAGTGTTGAAGTCCAGGTGTTTTAGGAATAACTTTATCAAACAACTCGTGCGACTCAGTAATGAAAAAAAAAAGCTCTTTATTCAGAGTATAAGAGTTAATCTTTTCTGAGACTGTACTACATCTGTCATGTTTCATGGTCATCAGCTGATGATATAACTTAATACATGTATTTTTTACACTCTCTGAATAATGACCTGCAAAGGCCTACAGTGCATAGATGTACGCATTGAATTAATGTCTCCTATTTCTATGTGCTTTCAGAATGGCCAGGGTTATGTGAACAACCCAGCCAAGCTCCAGGCTATCATTCAGGGAATCGAAAGTGCCCTTAACATGCTTAATTCCTAACTCCATCTCTGACAAGTAAGCCAGGCGGATTATATCCTACCGTGTCACTGGCACCAATGTATCATTTTATATCGACAGTCCTTACTGGTGCAACCTACAGGTCTACTGAAAAATAGAAAGTATTTTAAACTCTTGGCAGGAAAATGTCCTGAATAGAACCAAAAGAAAGTGAATACTGTGGAAAGATATCTTAATCTATATAGATGGAAACTCACATTGACACCAGCGAACGTCGGGCAAAATTTTGAGCTTTCGACTCGACTCCACGGGTCTTCTTCAGAAAACTGAGGTTTCTGCGTCGTTGTGATGTGACTCCCAGTTATCATATGGGTCACTAGGATCGCATGACGAAAACAGCTGTCTGTAGATCGGGGGGAGGGTGTGACGACCTCAATCACGGTTCAGCGAAGGCCATTCTTCGGCAATGTCGATTTATTCAGCCACACCTCACATGTCTTAATCTGTATATATGCAGTCCTATGATTGGCCAAATGTTCATAGTGACCAATCTTGGTCTCCCGAATGAAACTAATTGAGTCACAGTTTTTGGTCATGACTCATGAAATACTTTCTATTCTCCCCTTTAGTGCATTTGTATTTCACAATAAGTGCCTGGACTTTGTAATCTTACATGGACCCAGAGAACCTGTATGTACATGTATATCAGAGTTAGAGTTAGTATTTCATCAGAGTTAGTATCAACATACCGTCCAGCATCATAGTTTATATACCGGCCTCTTCCATAAATCTGTACAGTGAAACCTGTCTTGAGAGACCACTGCCATGAGAAACCAACTGTCTTGACAGACCACACATTTTCAGCAGAAGGACCTACATGTAAGTTTCAATATACAATGTAATGGAACCTGTCACCAGAGACCACCTGTCTTGATGGACCACAGTTTTGTAGCCAATGGGGTGGTCTTTCAAGATAGGTTATACTGTATAACCATATAACCAACTTGAGTGAATTCATTCATTCTAATTTTTGTTCCAGGAAATCATCCTTGAGATATTTTGGCGTGATCAGCTCTCAATGAAGTAACTTCCTGAAAGATCCCCTGGGAAGATACAGATTATTTGCTGTGAGCTGGATCAAACGAAGACGTCTTTACGAAGATTTCTTGTTACATGTACATTGTATATCGCATTTTGATTGCAGTTTATCTGTGTTATTATAGAAACAAGCCAAATGTCTTTCCTACTATACACGTTTAGCAAATCTTGTTTTACCTTTGTTAGCCGATTTTCTGCATGCAAGTAACAGCGTGCATTTTAACCCCCCCCCCCCATGACATCTTGACTTTGTTTACAGTGTGAAACCTGTATAAATTCCCCCCTTTTAATATAGACATCCTCAGTGCTAAATAATTCTTTCCGCGTTATAGTGTCCTTCGATGTATGGGAGCAAGATTTGTGTTTTCTTTGGAGAAAGTGTCTTTTAACGGAGGGACCACTCTTATCTACCTGTAAATGAATCTACACTGTAGATGCATCTGCTCCAAATATAGCCCAAACAGGCACAGATCTAATATGCATGTAATCATGTACTGCTTGTATCTTCATAGCCAAATCTTTCAGGTATGAATGAACTTTAACATAATCAATTTAATAGCTATCATATCATTGTCTTTGCCTGTGAACATGTAAAAACAATATCTACAATGAATGAAGTATACCCCATAATCAGCTAAATCCAAAAAGTGTTTTCTGTACAAGTTTCGACTTGTCAGCTTGTTTTCCTGTACTTAATTCATCATGGCTGTTCCCTGATGGACGTGACCTATGAAATCTCAGTCCATGGACCATTAGATGAAATCAGTATAATCTGTATAAGCAGGGTTTTCTTTGTAGTCAACAAACCAATTAAGGGTAAAAGTCTTGGTAGCTGAGACAGAGTGATGAAAATACCAGTAGATGCAGTGGAAAAGAAAATTTATATTGGTACACATAAACGTGTACAGTATTGTATTTTCAACAGTGCTGTTGCTGTGTGATTTAGTATGTAGCTGCATCATTGACATATGTTATGAGGCTCTGCCATGTGTTATTCAGCCTCTTTTGTTGTCAATGGCTTACTGGGGTGGGGCCTTTGTGTTGAAATATCTTGGGGCGGGGATGGAGAATGGAATGTAAACTGTTTATTAAGGATGGAAAAAGATGTTTTACCTGGGCGATTAGTGGTTAGTAGAGGCAAATTCACTTATGTGAGAACCAATGCTGTTTCTGGTCTATGGATTAGATATAGTGATTATCCTTTGTTATAAGAAATACTTGTCAGAGCAAAGTGCTTGTTTTTCCCAATGTAATATTAGTACCAGAGAAAATGTGTACGTGGCCTAGGAGTTTTGGAATTTGAGTATTACATCAAAATCATTGATACAGTAAGAAAATTAGGAGACTAAGACTGGCTCTGTTGATTCTGAAGTTCCACGTTTCGTAGTAATTATTTCATTTACATTTTTCAAGACTACTCACCTTTCACATGTATTTCACATATCTGAAAATTTTTACAGGCTGCTTTTCAACATTTTTCAATGCTTCAGATGTTTTTCATGGAGGGTGTGTATTTAGTAGCTCCACCGAAAACTTTTATAAAGTATAATATTTTGCCAAAGCTCAAAACTTGGTTGTAATAATTTTTGCTGTGGTAACCGGTCATGTATGTTGCGTTTTATAACCTTGGTAAAAATTCAAGCAGCTAAAGCGTTTTACATCTAAATTATTTACATTAGAATATGAATAAGATATCGTTCATCTCTGATTTACTTTGTTGTACAGTAAGCCTGTGCCAGAAGTTTTTTATTCATATTGAAATATTATGGTTAAGGTTTTATTACTGTAGTGGCAGCCTTTCCATGTTGGTTCACATTCTTATGTGTATGTTTTGCTTATACCGGTGCAAACCTTGCAATAAAGAAATTGACAAGTTTTCCTGCATTTCTTTGTTGGTACAGATAGGTACTTCTGTAAATCACATGTCAGCTATGGTGAAATGACACACCGCTAAGTTTGATTTAGCAGTTAATACTAAGACATCCCCCCCCCCCCCCCAATAAACACCCTATTTGCACTCATTTTGTTTTCAAAGCAATCAATGTGATTGAATTCAAATGCAAGGAGATTTCCAAAACATCTGCTTTTAAAGACGCATGCATGAATGTCATGCATGCACATCATATGTTTAAAAGTTCATGTCTGTGCAATAGCCCCCATCCCTCTAATCAGGCCACCCTATTTGCAAAGAAATTGTGGCCACAGAGGGTTGGTCTTCGGTGAGAGGGAGCAGCGGCAAATTTGGGGGGTCACATTAGGGAGGGTGGCCACTGCTGAGAGTGGTGACTAAGAGAGGGACCGCTAGTATGACACCATATCGGACACTAAACCTGTAACTTGTGTGTATGTAATTTGCATCATTTTCCCAGTCTTAAGTATACTGAGAGTTGTTGCTAGACATGTCAAATGTGGTTCAAGTTCCTCCATTTGGGTTGACGTTTACCAGCGTAACTACAGGATAGCAGTGCTGGCTTGTGGATCTTGCACTGGGCACAAACCTTTCAGAAGGCTCATTTTTGACTGTCATGCTTTGAGTATAAGAAATTACCGTGAAAACCTCCCAGTATTAAGAAATTACCGTGAAAACCTCCCAGTATTGAGACAGGATTATAAACTCTCAGTAATAATTTGTCACATTAATTGTGTGAGGTAGTCGCATTTCTGACCCGCACTAACGCATGAAAATATAATTTTGGTAGTTCCGAGAAGCAGTCCTCAATTCTGCATGATCCAAGGTGGATGCAAAGTGGGATTCCCCTGTATGCAATAGGTTAGTGACTTGTGATACTCTACTGTATTACCTTGTGGATTGGACTTTAATCCAAGGGTATATCGGTAATTTAGTTTTGTATCCAATAAAGATATTTTGACCTGCCAAGAAACTTGGTACACTATCGTAATGATCACATGATTATATACTGAACATGCTGAAGCAGTTGATGATACACATACACATACACACCAAATAGCAAAGGAATTGGTTTAAAATTAAAGATGTGCCCTGTAAGTGTGTCATGCATACAATTACAAATGTGATACTTGCTTGCTTAACTTAGAAACCTTCATGTCACTATACAGGAAAATCTTGATCTTGTTCAATGGTTAGAACATTCAAACCCTTTTACCTTGGGAAATAAACTTGGGCCAGTGCTTTCGATTTATGGCTATAGGGTTTGAAAACATGTAGAAGCTTTTCCAAGAACATCCAACCAGGAAAGAATTGGCTCCTAATTCATCCTGGGACTTGCGTTGAATGCGATTTTTTTCATAATCGACAAACAAAGAGTAGAATGTCTTCAGGTGGTTTTATGAACTTTATTCAAAAATGTCCAGCAATTAAACTAGAAAACTCAACAAGATCCCCTGTACCAGCACAGCTGACATGCAACGACTAAACTACTGTACCAGACAAAAACATACAGCTAAATCTACCTACACTGCAAAGCTAAACTATAGAGTTATTATTATCTGTAAGCATGGTAAGGAAGATACATCTGGTGACAAAATCTTACAGGTTCTGTTGACACAGGTTTGTTCATACTGCTGGAAGTACTAGTACAATACTAAGGAGGATCGACACCTCAAAATCACATTACATAGTACATGCTCATAAAGATCAATAAACCGTCTACATGACGACCACAGCACACATTGATTTTTAAATCTTAGGGGAAAGCCGAGTGGGGTTTCTTAATTTTGCATTTCTACGTGTGCCTGCCTGCTACCACAAAATATTTCAAAAAGTATTGAACCTTCATTTTTGATGGGAGGCTTCTCTATAACATAGGGAAGAAAGGATTAGATTTTGAGAATAACTGGGGAAAGGATGGGCGTGGGTGTCCAGAACTTCAATGATAGCAGGCAAAAGAATGCAAATGGTGAGAGATAGGCATGGAGCTAGTATTGCACACTAACAGGCAGTCCTATATAGGGAGTCTGTACCATTAGATTGACCTTGTAAGGTCAAATTCAAAGCCAGTCAGATATTGAAGTCATGTACATGTTATATCTCACAGAGCAGCAGACTTATGCCATGTGTCACTTTAGTATGACCACCGTTATGCATGTTGTGTTAGTTTGAAAGATTAAGTTCAACATCACTCAGTGTGACAGCAGTCAGTATATGTATTTCAAGTCATTCCATCTCAGAAAGAAATAGAACTAGGGCACTAATATCCGTATATTCTGTTATTGAATGCTAACAAAGAATCATATAAGGGTAATCTCATGAATCTGGCAGCACTATTAAATTTGACATTGGAAGATTTGGAGGTCAAGTACAAAGTTTGCCACAGGAATTACCCTTATCCGATGCTTCACACCATAAGCATGATAACATGGATAAGGTTTACTGAAATTTTAGCATGTATGCATGATATATAGTATGCAGTTTTACAAATTTATAAGCGGGCAGTTTTCCTCTGTCACAGCAGTCTTTCTTGTTTCCAGTAATTGATTTAACCCTCATTTTATTGGCACAAATGGTTGGTCAGGAGTTTTGACCCTACAATATACAACTAACGTTTCGTTCAAATTACATTTCCAGTTTAGCATGTTTAAGTTTGATTAGACCTTTACTGTAAGGCATAGCACCAGCTGAGCCATATTAACCTGACAATCAGAATATATAACTCAGTCTGTATCCATTATAACTGTATCTTCAGTATTCCATATATGTAAAACTTGTGAACAAATGGTACTTTGTAATTAGTAAGAATCAGAAATATAGCAAATCAAAAACAAAAACTAGTAAGCTAACGTATACATTGCAACTCTGACTATCCAGTCCATTCGTGATATCTGTGACACACACCATGCATACTACATGTACTACATGTACAAGTACATTTCCTTTACACATAACCAACGATACACATCACATCTCAACGCACACGCTAATGACTCATAAGCTTCTCTTCAACTGATATCAATTCAAGTACTGGTGCATGCTGCTTAATGGACTGTAATGTAGGAGTTCCTGGACCACTGTACATGGTAACAGACTTCTGAAAATGTGACACCAGGCCTGTTAATCAGGAGGGTACATTGTATCTGTGTTCATAACCTGAACATATTGGATAGCAACATACAACAATTAAGGGCACAAGCTTTAAGCTGGTAAGACTTGACAATTTTTGTCATCATAAATCTACATGATCTACCGTAGTTAAATCCAGTACCTGGTACTATTGATATTAGATAGCCACCTACAGGAACAATTTATCAGGGGTTCTGTGTTGATAACTATTAACTAACTCAGTTCAGGTATTATGCTTCATACGTTTCTCAAGACTTGACAAAAGTATTTAGAAATAACTTTACTACTGTTTGCTAGTAATAAACATACACTATCTACACACAAGTACTCTGAAGTAAGAATATTACATAATGCATATTTCATGTATTTACTTGTAATCTGTAATCATGAATCAGTGCATGATCAACATGACATATTTAATAGTAAAAATATTCCAACACTCAACACAAATAGCAATTACTATAACATTGTCTAATCTAAAACTAAATCCTGATATTATTCCATGATGACCCGGTACTCATGAAGGTTACAGCTAATATGCTAAGAAAACTGACAAACTTGGACTCGGTTTATCTCATGTTATAATTTCATTCATTCATTCATTCCTTCATCCATTCATCCATTGCATTTCATTCATTCACAGGACATCTCCTTGTAGATGGAAGAGTTTAATGGCGTGGTGAGGGTCCTTTGAGAGGAATCCACTGTGGGACTCCACCACCGCCACCAGCTGGTTATCACTGTCCAAGGCAACATCACATGGATAGCGAAGGGCATCTTGCTTGGTCATCACATGGCGCAGAAATTTGCCGTCATTGGAAAACAGAGACAGCCTATGGTTGTCACGATCGCATATCAAGAGATTTCCGTGGGAAACTGCAACCACGCCCTGCGGTCTGCGCAGGAAGCCTTGCTTGCTGCTCTGCAGGGTAAACTTGTTTTTGAAGTTTCCTTCCTTGTCATAAATCTTGATGCAGCTGTTACCCGAGTCCGATACAATGATATTGTCCTGTCTGTCGACAGTGATATGGGTGGGATGGTTGAATTGGTAGTCTGCGCTGCCCCAGGACCCGAACTTCTTGACCACAGTGCCATCTGGGTTGAACAAGGTGATGTTGTTGCAGTCCAGGTCGGTGACCACGACATGACCGGAGCTAGACACAGCTATGCCAGCGGGAGAACTGAACTGCCCAGCCGTCCAAGTTGATATCATCTCACCGCTGAGTTCGAAGATCTTCACACATCGATCTTTCTTGTCCGTGATGTAAATCTTGCCCTCCGCAGAGACAGCTACACACTGCGGCTTGACTTTGCCCCAGGCAATTATACGCACAGAGTGCCCCGTCTTGTCAAAGATCTGCAGCCGATTCTCGCACTCTGCTATGACAATCGCCCCATCCTGTACGAAAGCCAGGCTGCTAGGCGATGAGATTCGGCCTGGCCAACCTCCAACCTGATCTACTTTGTATAGCAGGCGAGGCTGACAGGCCACCGCTGCCCTCGATTCGCTATCTTGACAGGGTGAAGACGGGCAGGGAGGGGAGCCAGCAGGGGAGCTAGGGCTGGCATCACCAGCATTACCCGGACTGCCAGCCCCACCTCCTGTGATATCAATGATGTCATCCACAGTGACAGTAGCGGTACTACTACTAGAGGGACTCGTAGGAGGACATTCAGTCAGCGGAGGTGGACTCTGACTGTAGGCTTTCACCTTCCCAATCTTGACTTCGCTCTTTCGTGACGATGCAATAGCATTGATGATGGAACTTGTCCTGCGTGGAACCACTTGCGATTTGGATTTGGGACTGATGAAACCACCACTAGGAGGACTGGCCGAGTACTCCTCTTCCTCACTAGATTCTGTCTCGGACAAAGAGAACTCCTGTAGCTTGCCAATGATATTGTGTATATCGCTTGTGGCAGGAACAAATTTAACAGTGCTGCGAGACTTCTTCCTCTTCTGTATGCTTGGCAGTGATGTGTCGGAGATCCCTCTCATCCGGCTGATTAAATCATCATACGATATCAAGCAATCCTGGGGGGAACCCTGGATCACTCGCTGGATGTCGGCATAGAGGCTTTCCATGCTACTCTGGTGGAAGCTTATCTCACCCAGCTTGGGCACTCCGTTCTCCTTCATCTTGCTGTCGATCTTCTCATGTGCCTCCATTAGAAGACGCTCTTCTTGCTCTCGGATGCAGCTCACCAACTCTTCTGCTTTCTCACGTATCGCCTGCTGTGCACAGAACAACGCCCGCTGCTGGGACTGCTTCATGGCCTCCAGATACTTGCTGCGAGATTTCACCTCACTGAGCTTGGATTTGACGGTTTTCAGGGACTCATGCAGTTCCTGTCGGTACTTGTCAATTATGCCTTTCTCTAGTGGTTCTGGTGCATGCTCTGGGCTGTGACTCATTGTGCAAATGGTGCACATCATAAGGCTGCAGGGCTTACAGAAGTAACGCACTGGGTGATCACGATGGTTTTTGCAAAACAGTGTATCAGTCGCCTGGCGTTCCTTCATATTGATCATATGATGGCTGGCAAACAGAGGGTTGCTGTTGTGCATGCTACTGCAGCTCTCACAGAAATACATATAGCACTGGATGCAGTGGCTGTTGGCCGTTGTCACTTTCATCTGGCTCTTGCACAAGTCGCAGGTCTTTGCTTCAAAGTTTGGTGTGTTTACCACAGACACATCTTCACTGCTGGTTCCAGGGCTGTTTGGCCGGTTTATAAGAATGTCCCTGATCTGCTGAATCCTAAAGTCATTCTGAAGTCCTTGAACACCCATAGGAGACAATGCTGTCACCTTCTTACAGATAGGGCAAGTGATGTCACGCCTATAGGGACGGCGACAGCTTTCCAGGCACTTGCAGCAGAATGAATGTAGGCAACCTAAAGTTTTAGGGTCCTTATAACTGTCCAGGCAAACTGGACATATCAGCAGATCATCCAAGGTCCTTGACCCTCCCGAGACTGGAGAACCCGGACAGCCGCCACTTGCCGAGCCTGGAGATGAAGGCATGCCATATCTGTTGGACATGGTGAAAAATCTTCCATATGGTTGAAGCTCTTACCATAGACACCCAGCTTCTGAAACAGATAGAAAAAAGTATAAGCATGCCAGTTTAACATGTGTAATCAGTGGCAATAGGGGTATCATACTATCAACAGCCAAATTGCAAATCAAAATATCGCCAGTCATATTACATGTATTACCAACACATCGCTACGAAGTATCTGCAGAAAGAATGTCCAATTTCCCTACATGTATTACACTATCGCTTATAGGTAATAAAGTGGTTTTTCTCAATTTTAGCTCATGAAAAAAATATTTTCTGCGCAATGTTGATTTTTGAAGAGAATTAATTAAGAGGTATATATGTACCTTTATTACTGTTGCCATTGCCTGATAGATCCCATTGCGCTGCTCATAACAAACTGTGACTTTCACAGCAAAAATTAAAACGGCTGCCAGGAATGGGGCCCTAAATTAATGTTAGCAGTGGTTAGCTATGTTTGACAGGTTGACAGGAATGAGAATATTGAAGCACGCAAGCAGTGGCAAGGTCAAAAATCAAACGAGAGTATCATCTGTATGGCCTAGCGTTCAGAAATCCGAAGGCTAAAAGTGGCAGTGTTTGACCTTTGAATGCAAACTTATTAATAAACAACCGTATATCGCTGCATACGGATTAAACCCACCGTATTTTATATTTATACCCACCGATATCATAAACGAAAGCGTCCTCTGGTGTTTACAAACACAGCTGGCTGGGTTTTAATAAGGTTCGAATCCTGTATTCCGTTCAAATGGAAATACACAGTCGCGTAGCAGCCAGTGGTAGCAGCCGTATGTATAATACCGCATATTGCTCGTAACACCCTCGATAATACTAGATAATTATTTTCAGTTGTACAACACAATGGTGAATATAAGAACAACAGACAAATGTGGCAAATCCAAAGGATTTGGATTGCCACTTACATTCAATTCCAGGGACTCGTATTAATATTAATTAAGCTTCTGTAGACTTCCGCAAGGGGCGCTGTCTCTCATCTGACGTCAGGGCAAGCCCTTTGAAACCATACTGATGATTTAAAAATCAATCTTTGAGCGGTGTGCTTCTTTTATTTGGCCTGTATTTTATGTGATCTGCCCAGTTTGTCATATTTTGACTTCACTTTAACACTTTGTCATGAAATTAAGAGTCAAACTAAGTTAAATTTTTATGCAAATCGAAATTAGTCA
>JAAUYG010102499.1_pt1 | contig 12414 bp, 8 predicted proteins | sample 7278091 | NCBI WGS metagenome assembly JAAUYG01 (sample SAMN14350201, study PRJNA611818) | marine sediment metagenome | isolation source: surface marine sediment (0.6m) | place: French Polynesia: Moorea | collected 2018-08
GAAGCTGTTAACTCCCAAATCGGCCCATGTTAACGAAAATGAAAAAAAATTATCAAAAATCCAAAATTTACAATTCCACAATTCCTTGAGTGGCTATGGTAGAGACCCTCTGGCAGTATGCATGGATTTTTGGGAATGAATCTGTTTTTATACTTTCAGAGCGGATGTCATCTGTAGTTTTTCCTTCCATATGGTTCCATGTTATAAAAGAAAAACGAAAAAAAATCGTAAAAATTCAAAATTGATAAAAAAAATCATCTGGAGATATGATGGATAGGTGCCTTTCCTCTAAATTTGGCATTAATTCGTTTGGTGCTTTCTGAGAAAACAAGTTTTATGGACAGATGGATGACAGACACCCGCATGACGACAGTACATGTAGCACAAAGCAGAGCTATAGAACTGCTTACCATAGTGCAGGACTGCCCACATGCAGACAATTAAGCTACATACGCTGAGTATTGCAAGGTAATATTACCAGGGTGCTAATGAAATCTGAATGCTTGCATAAGGAACAATGTTTGTTCCCGTGATGTGTGACTGTGGTGGAAAATTAATTTTGAAGAATTAGTGTTGCACTTTTTTCAGACAACTCCAAGGTCATAAACGACTTGCTACCTTCACATAAAGCCAAGGTTCTGGAGAAAATTTCCACAAACCTCCCACTGAAAGTGACATCAAGCCTTATAGATGACGAAAGCTACTGGAAGAGGTGCTGTGAAGCTCGATGGGAAATCTGTGATGTCTCTGCATATGGTAACAGCTGGAAACAGATGCTGTTTGAGAGAAACCTGCAACGCATAATCGAAAATTTCATTCCCGAAGTAACAGACCCGACAGAGCTCCAGGAGACAGTTGTGTTGTCCGCCAGTTATGTGAAGAAAGTCGAGGTCCATCAGCTGCTTCCTCCCGTAAAGGAAACCCCGAAAGCAGGCATGGACGATGATTTATCGGATGGTGCAGATTCAGAGTCTGGTGATGGTCCACAGCTTGACCATTTTGACTTCAGCACAGTCCTGCCAAAGTTACCACTATTAGAAGCCTTCCATGTGACATATGGGGTAAAGGACTGTGGGATGAACTTCGAGTGGAACCTGTTTCAGTTCACGGCTCGCGATTGCCTTTTGCTGGCGAAATGCATTTCCAACTTGAAGGCTCTCAAGGTGTTTCACCTGCATCGGAGTAAGGTGGACGACGACAAGGTGCGCGTCTTGATCAGCCATCTCTTGGATCACCCCGGCATCGTAGAACTCGATCTGTCCCATAACATCATATCGGACAGGGGAGCCAGAGCCATCGGAAAGTTTATTAACAACCACAGCAAGCTGGTTAAACTCAACATCTGTGATAATGCCATAAGAGCGCCAGGAGCTCAAGCCATTGCCCATGCCCTGACGAAGAATTCAACGCTCTCATCAATCAACATGCGCCTAAATCGTCTTGGAGATGAAGGAGGTCAAGCCATATGTCGCTCGCTGCTTAAGAACAGTACACTGACGGAGGTTAACTTAGGTAGCAATGATCTGACCGAACCTACAGCCGCGATACTGTCACAAGTACTGGTACAGAACAACAGTTTGCGGAAATTGGATCTTTCCTGTAATAGACTGGGCCCGGTAAGTACATACACACTGGTAGTCTGCATAAATTATTTTGTAGAATTTGTACAGTTGTATATAGAGTGGCCCTGGTTAAGTTAAGGGCAATTGACCAGCATGCATAGTAACTGAACTGTTTCTATAGCATCCCTGAAGGCCAGCGATGGCCGAAAGCTTCCAATATCCAGTCTCAGCTATGGTAAAGCTTCGTGTCAAGTATTTCTAAGATTTTGTCTAACAAGCCCCAAAGATAAAAAGGTACAGAAAAAACACCTTTTTGTGTTAATATTATAGATAAAATATAGTATTTTCTTGGTAATTATCCTCCATCTAAGACTTCACCATTGAATTCATCAATACAACATGAGTTTATAGCAAGCAGTAGCCTTGATGTTTACTGCATGAGCACAGAAAGAGAGCTAGATTAAGTGAAACGCTGGTGCAACAGCTGACTTTGCCAGCAGCCTCTGTGGCGATAGTAGTTAGGCGCTGGCTTCATATGCTGTATAGGATTTAGATATTTTTCTTTTGATGGAAAAGTAAGGCCCAGGTTCGAATCTCACCCATATTGCCTGAGCTGAGCCTTAGCCGAAAAAAAAAAAAAAAAGTTCTTTGTCACTGATTTTATTTCAGGATGGAGGGAAACAAATTCAGGAGGGCATGGAGGAGAACGAATACCTTACCCACATGGATCTGAGATTGACTGAGTGTGGAAAAGAGGCGGAATATTGCATTAACCAGGTTCTGAATCAGAACCGGGAGAAAGAACGAGAGCGTCTCATGAACGAGGAAAACCAGGCAAAATAAGCATGGCGTACGTACGTGGCACACCGCAAAATGCATGGCAGATTGGCAGGACCAGAAAAGCTAGATATGATTGCATAATGACAGAGATGCAAGTTATTTTACTGCAGTTGACATTTTATGGTACCGGTACATATGATTGTTTTGCCTGTTGTGGTTAGGCAAGGTTATGCTGCTGAATACTTTAAAGTTGCCACGTCAATACTATACAGCTGCAAAATGTGTAGAACCTTTTTGGCCGAGTTGTAAAAAATAATGTGGAGAATAGCAATTTCCAGTTGTGCAATTGTTTTGTCCATGTGGTTTATATAGTTGTATCAACAGTTTATAATTGTATTTTAAACATCATCTGTCATTTAAGAGGTCCATATATGCAGCACAATGTAATTAACTTACTGAAACAGTTGAGGCAGAACTTCAAATATAATATGACTGTTTAAACATATGTGCTAATTCACAGATCCATGAATATATGAATGAGTAGAAAGTACTACTTGATGCAATCTCTTTTGTGGCTGCTACACTCTCTACAGAGATGTGTGATCATGTAGATTAATTTCAGTGGCCTAGCTAGCTTTGGTGAGAATGAACAATTACGGGTACATTATACCTGTATACACATATGGTGTAGACATGTGGTGTGACAGGCTTTAACTGGTGGATAATTTATAGCAGTGTAACATGTATAATATGGCTGTGAAATGGCTGCAGTGAGAAGCTAATTGAGCTGCACCATTTGAAGCGGATCAAAGAAATAAAGTTTGCCTCATAATAATGCATTGAAATGCATATAATGCTGGTCATGTGGCGTTTTACTTCAAAATTGCAGCAACTGCCAGAGAAAAACTAGTGGCTGCACATTTAATTATTATATGTCCATATGTACTGATTTAACTTGGCTGTTTATACCACGGGTCAAGCTCAGATCATACATGTACATGTGTACTGTACGTACAAGTTGTATTAGACAATCTAAGGGGATTTATAAATTGCAGCTATCAGCTATTCCAGGTACTGACACAGAAATGCTGTACATGTAATTGAATAGAAATACAAATGTATGCTATATTTTCTGTTGCCTCTTGTTACAAAAGTAATACCCATGTAGAGACTTTAATTCTAAAATAAATTTTATTGTAAGACAAAAATTTCCATGTGTTTAACAAATATATATATTTCTCAAAATTTTAAGGATGGCATGCATGTATTTGACAACATCATATTGCATGCATTGATGTACATCTTAAATTGAGCCAGTTATACGATAGTTTTAGGCCATCTTAATTGGGGCTAAAGAATTATTAAGGTCCAGAAAAATTGTTCCATTCATTTACTCATTTCTTTATCTGTTAATTTATTTGTTCATGTCATGCATATTAATTAGCAACATCACTGATATTTAAGCATGAATTGGATATGCATACAGTACTCAAAAAGCATATCCTATGCACACACATTTGATGAAGAAATGCCTGCATGATAATGCCCTAATCAAGTAGGTGCTCCACAAAACGTAATGCCTTGCGGGGGTTGGCTGCATATCATTTATTTTTGACAAGTGGCCTGTGGGAAGATCAGGAAGCGAGATACCTGCAGTGTTGCTGTTTTTATGCCTTTTAAGGGTGCTTGGGGAGACATTGGAATAATAACTCGTGGGAGATATTACCAAGTTCTCATGTTTATATGTAGGAGACTAGATGTATATACATCCTTCTAGGTGCCTGATAAGAATATCTCCAATTCTGCAATGCAAGTAAAAGAAATTTAGGCATGTTTCATGTATATCCTACCCATTCAAGTAGTTTCTCCATATTCATCACAAGAACTGACACGATGGCTTATGTACCCCGGCATTGAGTTTTTCAGGGTGGGCTGGGGCGAGGGGTATACTTCAGGAGCGGAATTGCTCCCGGCGAGGCAGCTAATATTGCGGATCCTGTAGCCGTGGAAACAGCTTAGGACAAATGTGCTGGTCTAATGATATTGACCGAAATGCTTGAAAATTGGGGGGATCTGGCGGCATGCCAAACATGACGAGAGGGAACCCCCAAGCATGTTTTTATTGTTGTAGCCACTCGTGTCTCTCCGTGATGGATGTGAAAATCGCTGGATAAGTTGCCTAATACCCGCAGAACCAAATAGATCTAAGTGGCAAATAGTGGAACCTAGTGAATTTCGAGAGTATATTAAGCGACATGCGACAAGAACTGATGCGGTAAATCTCTTCCCTGAATAGATAAATGGGTAGAAAAGCTGTTCTCTGATCTACCGGTATATATAGCACAAAACAAACCATGTCCTAGGTTAGTCTAGCTTAACATACAATTATTATAGATTTCACAAAGTACAGTACCATATTCTCAAAATTGTAAAAAAAATTGCATTGGCCTTGTTTTCTCAATTCTAAAAATGAGCTCCCAATTTGTATGCATATACTGTCAATTAACCTCAGAATTAAGATCCACCAGCAATTAATACATATAAAGTCCATATTCATGGTCTTACATATTTGTGAGGCTTTAACCAAACACTGATATTGCATTAAATTGTCTCATGCAGTCATATTAAATAACATGAAATTTTACTGTACGTAGCTGAGACTGGGTTTGCAGGTCTTTCTGAGCTAGCTTTCGTCCATCGATCACTGGCCTTTTTCAGGGGTGGTGACGTGGTAGCATGATAGTGCTATCCCACTAGTAAGCTATCCCAAAATTAACGGACTCCATTCTGAGATATAGGTTTTGAAAGATGAATGACATTGAACTTGACTTTTTAAAGTCACTTAACTTCAAATCGGATGATCCAGCTGGACTCCCCATATGTGATTTCCAATTCCAATTCAATAATGACATATATGTGCTAACTATACTCCTGTTTGAGATACATGTGTATAAGAGCATCAGATGAGTGACCTTGAATTTGACCCTTAACAAATGCACCCACGGTCATAACGATGCAGTTTAACTCCTCATATGACTTCCTATTTGTGTTTAACTTCTAGCCTAATCAACTCAGCTCGATCCTTTAGGAGAAATTTTTACAATTAAACCTTCAATTCTGAATGACTGTTCAAGGTGACACTCGATCCAGGTCAATCTAGTGGTGCAGTTGAAGTCCCCATATGACTTAATTAACTCCTATTAGTGCCTAATAGCCACGCCTATCTCCTACCATTTAGTTGTCCACTTGAAAATTTTTCTGAATTTTGTTTATCATTAGGCCAAAATTTTGGACCCAGGGCTTTTTATATTCTGGTTGACCACTTAACCAAATAAGACCACATAATTACAATGTTCATTGGGTTACATTTGTACATTGGGTTTATATGTATGTGGCTGGGGTGACTATATGTAACCCTCATTTTGACATTTGGAAGTCAAAATGACCTTGGATTGTTAACAAATTTGTAGTCGAGCCTTAATATGGTACCATGTTAACAAACGCAAAACTAATTAGTTTTAATTCTAAAATTTTGAAAAAGCCGAAAAAGTTGGGAGATATTGTGGTGAATGCATGCGGGATTAGCCAGAACATTATGTGCTATTTCAGTGAAGGACAGCTGAAAAAGTGTCTTGAGAGATCGTGGATTGGAAACCTGAATCCATAAAATTTTGCCTGTTCATGCCATGCAGCAGTTTCTGAGAAATACATGCATGTACCTTATGTGAGCCTGCAATGGATGCCTGGGTTAATGATTGCAGCTTATATGCCAACACATAATCAAGCATATATGAAATGTGAAATTTGGGAACTTATTTAAGACTATATGGCCTGAGATCATTATTTATGCAACAGTGTGAGACTGACAATTGTAATTTGCAAAACAATTTATTTCACTTATACAGTTATACAATTAAGAACAAGGACATGAGCATGCATTTCAACACCAATCGTATGACACACTGGTACGGCATATTGTTTAGATAAACTCACATGCACAAATTCCCCGGAATAGAATATATGCAGTTATACACACACTGATATATGGCCATAAAAAAGACCGTTGTCAAATTTTGTATGATGCATTAACATGATAAATGGGCGGTATTTGAATGATAAGACCGATATTGTTCATGCAGTTTATACATGCATGACTTTGTTGTTCTGAATTGTAAAACCAAGGGTACTGGTACATATATATATATACTATTGCAGCTTTGAGTGCCTAACACTAAAGAAATATGGTAACAGGGATTGATAATAAATACTCATATCTTAACTTTGTAATTTATGTATCTCTCTTCCTAATCAAAATAATAGTTATTTCTTGCATCTCCACAGCAATGGGTCAGCTGGATCATTCACTATTAGGGATATCAAATTATCACCCTTTTCAAGCAAAATCACTTTTGTCAGAACACAATGCAGGTAAACATATACAAAGTCGACCCGGGGTTGATCATAATCATTTGAGAAATACATTACATGTATATGTTGATTATAACCTGTAATACTTGCATGCATACAGGCATTGCTAAATATGCACAATATACACTGGACATGTCACTTCTGATGAAAGCGGGCATCCATATCGGTCGAAATGTCAAGGTACATAAATTTCTGCTTGTGTTATTCAAGGAAATATTTATATGCATTATTCAACATCAAGCTGATAAATCTCTTTGGATATGCACAAGATCATTTTGGAGACTTATTAATTGTGCTTGCATGTGACTGCTCTTTTGATTATTATAAAGCAATACGTTTTTGCAATAAGTAATACGTTTTGGCAGTTACAAGTTCCAATTTCAATATCAGAAAGGGGCCTCGCGTACCAGAATGGATCTATTCCTGGACTCTTTGCAATTCTGGGAATTCTTTATGTACACATGAAAAAAGCATTTCATGCATATCTATGAGAATAAGGCTTTCTCTAAATCCCGGGATGTTTATTGCTGAAAAGATTGACACAAACCGCAAAAAAATTCTAATCATGCACTTATTTTTGCCGCACTTAATTATAGATCGGAGTTGGGGAGGTTGGAATAATTCACACAGAATTTGGGATGTCATAACGACTTCATCGGTTTCCGATCACAGCCAATAATCCCGGCCTGTGACCTGTGCCAAGTCGCGTGGTACATTGCCAGCTTCCATCAGACACGTCCCTCAGGGAAGGACAAGACGTGTAACATTTTCCCCTAAACCCTCCCCGACTTTTACTTGCACAGCAAATTATATCACGCCACCTGGCAGGCGAGGACGTGGACTAGATTACTGTGCTGTATGCCTGCGGCTCTCCGTGTGGGAAGCTTTCCCAAACAATTAATGCACTGGTTCTCGATCGCCTGTATTCCAGGCCAGATCACAAAGTAAATGCAATACTAGGGGGGTATAATATGGTGAACCAAGCTTTTATCTCTGACCTGTATACATGCATAGATGTCACTGATGTGTACAGTGAAACCTGCCTTGAGAGACCACTGCCATGAGAGACCACCTGTCTTGAAGGACCACATATTCTTGGCAGAAGGTCCAACATTTTAATGCAACTGAACCTGTCACCAGAGACCATCTGTCTTAAGAGACCACATTTTTATGGCCAATAAGGCGGTCTTTCAAAACAGGTTCTACTGTATTGATATCCTGATCAGTATAACTGCTTTCAATGTAGCATTTACAGTGAACATGGTAAGAATAAGAGCCCAAATAAAAGTCTCTTGCAGACTTATAAGCATGTAGCCCTTGTACATATATACATGCACTCATTTTGGGTACTCAATATTGGATATGGTACTGACTGATACCTGGAAAATAGTAGCTCTTAATGGAAGCAGAACATCTGTACGCCACATGGAGGCAGGATGAGCAGATTTCAGTGAAATTTCCTCAGATTTACTGATTTTTCTTTAGTACCTATCCACTACATTAAATTCGCTTGTGGAATTATGCTTATTTAAAAGACTGCTGCTGACTACATCATCATCAGACTACATGTATGTTACTGCAATTATGTGCCTGCATGTGGTAATTGGATTTAGAAGGTTTAATTTTACAACTTTTAGCTGTTTGAACTTACACAGTAAACAATATTGGTAAGAAACATTTTTTTTTATGTTTTGTAATGAATATCACCAACACTGTATGATGATGGTGTCAAAACACTGGCCTGGGACTTGACCAGATGGAATCAAGTTGTCTTTCTTAAATTGTATTTTTAATCAATAGGAAGAGTTATGCGAATGAACCCCAAACTTTAAACAATATGAAAATACATACAGCAGAATTACCAAAATTAGATTCAAAATGCATATCGCACACACCAAAAAATTATATTAGCTATTTTCTTATTACGTTATCTATTAAATTACTTTTGTATGTCTACGATTTGCTTACATGAAGTATACCATAGCTGAGACTGGATAATGTTAGCTCTTGCCGAGCTTTCCTCCATGACCATATGGCCTTCTTCAGGAGTGGTGACAGTAGAACTTCATGCATTATATGTCTGAGACCAAAAAGGACATCTATCTTTTCCTGTTTTTTTTTCTGCTACTGGATGTACGCATTGGCTTCAGACAAGCCTTTGACGAGTCTTAAAATTGTTCAATGTGCAACGCCTTAGGGCAAGATGTTATCTTGGATTTGGCGCTATACAAATTTGGTATATTTATTTATTTATTTATTTATTTTATATGCCATGGGTTTACATGCAAATTTTAACATACAGCCACTGTTTCTCTGCTGAAAACATGTCACAGCAGAACGATGAACGTCATGTGTGTCTTATGGGGCCAGATGAAACAACAACTCAACAATTACCATGCTTACAGTGCAGTGAAGAGCTCAAATACTTTTCTGGCTGTACACCAGTTTGCACAAAACCGAAATAATAAGTACAAAGACATGCATGATTGCCCTTATCATGCCACTTAATGCTAGATGCGATACGAGACTCTTTGTAAACTTAACTTTGTAAATGCTGAATTTCATTTTAATAGCCACCTTTTGGCCAGTTTTTGTTGCAGCTATATGTACTTCAAATTTTATACAAGTACTGGTGTATTTATGTTGGTTTACAAATGACAGAAGTTGCACACCAGTACTGCTGTATTGGAGAATATAAAGATCATATCCCAAGGTTTATAAGGCTTTGGACGCAGTCTCGAGGAGTATCGAGGTATTAATTCTGGGATTGCACTAATATATATACATGTACATGTATGTTGCTTGCATGATTTGGAAACACAAGAAACAAAAGTGCACTGCATTAACAGGTGTTAATGTCTAAAAGCGGGTCATTACGTAGACATCTAGCTTATAAGCAATATAACAGCTACTCAAGTGAGAAGTATGGATTCAAAGTATGCAGGATTATCAAGGAAAAAAAACAATCTAGAAAGTTGTAGGAATTGTAATCAGTCACTTCTGTTTCGCAGAACACCGAATACCTCCATTGCCCAATGCCGGGTATTCGTCATCACCAAAGACTCAAACAGTACAATACGAGGAGAAACTTGTAATACCATTACTAGTTATATACACAATGCTAGGCATGGCTAGGAATGTTTAAGGGCAATTGAGCTAAAAATCGCTAGCTCATGATAGCTAGGTGCAAGAGAAAAGTGTATGAAAGTTTCAGGTAATGTTCTCTTTAAATATATGCAGGGTTTTGTATTTTAATTCACAAGGAGGTCTCCATCAGACGGAATGTTTTATCAGCACCTCTGTTCATCATGGGTGCGGATTGGTGGGATGGAAGAGTGTTGTTGGAATACATGCGAATGGGCGGAAGAGAGCGTGTGGCGACATTGGACACTGTCTGCGCTAGTCCGGTCATGGTCTGCTGAATGTTGGTGGAAGGAGAGGAGTTCTGAGCAGCAGACGTAGAATGCTGAACCTTTTGTCCAGGTTTTAGCAATGGCATACGCATGGCGAGAGCGTCCTCGTAGCATGGAGGTCGCTCCCCGATCTTTGCTACCTTAGGAAGTAGTTGTTCACTGCTCCCTGCCTCGTGACTGGAAAGTGAGCCCCCAAACCTTTGTTCTGTAGACAGTGGTGATTCAATGAATGGTTCAAATGATGACTCTCTTGAAGGCATGGTGATGTTGTCTAGTTCACTTAGGGAGTCTTGGGTCGAGGTACGGTTGGCGATACTGGAAGATGGCTGACTGTTAGATGTAGCAGCCACACTGTCGGCTGATGAGGGGGGTGGAGGCAGGCGATACAATGTTCCTTGGGATTCGTTGTCACTAGGTGGGTTAACAGCCTCGGTGTAACTCTGGCGCCGTCGTTTGTATTTCCGTCTGATTTGTTGTCGTCTAGTTACCCTGACGTCTCCTGCACTGCTCTCAGTACTGGTGGGCCGGCTACTGTCTCGACTCAAATTACGATAACTCCGGGCACAGCTTGGCCCCTGCTTGTCAGCCAGCCCAGCTGTGCCATTTGGCATGTGTGGAACACTTTGGGAAGGTCTGACAGCCCCTAAGGGAACCATGGGAATGCTCCCGTTTGGGGTAGTGGCAGGTTCCGGGGCACAGTGATCCATAAGCATAGCTTCCGAATAGCTAGGTACCAGGGTGTAGTTATTTCGCAGAGTTATCATTTCCAGTTCGGAACTCCCCATCGTACTTACCCTGGTCATGTGGCCTTGGAAATCTTCCAGACAGTAGGAGGAGTCAAGATAGTTGCATCCAAATAGCTTATGGACGTGGTAATGTACATAGGCGGTCTTGTATTCGATAAGCACCCGCAGTGGCCAGGATAGGAGCAGCAGAGAGGCAATCCAAAACACAGCATGAGACACATACCAGGGCAGGTTGCTAGGGTCTGCGAAGGCAATAAGGCATTCCTTAAAATTGACATTCATAAGGTCCAGACCTTCCCTCGTCTCCATGTAATCATCCCGCCTCTCATTTTCGTGGAAGAAGCCTCCTCGCTGGTCCTCAAAGTCCTGCTCGGCTTCCAAAGCCACAAACGAGAAACCTTTAGAAAATCGAATCTTAGTGGCAGGATAATTGTCCAGATTTATGAGATTCTTGGACACATCTTGGATACCACAGGCGGTGAAATTGAAGCAGGAACTGGACGTATGAGAATTCACCCTCTCATAGTAGACCTGGGTAGTGGTGAAGGCGTCCCCGTTGCGATATCGCGTCACCTGCCGAGTTCGGCGCACATAATGATAGCAAATGGCCTTCCACCACACAATCGGGATGGACTCCCGCATGGCTGCTATTTTTTCATACACGGTGTTCACGTCGACTTTGCCATGCAGCTGAATTCTGGTGTGACAGTGCCAGCATTCGACTAGGTACACGAGGTACAGCATGACGACGAATGCCACCGGGATGTACACATAGCCGTCTTCACAAGGGCTGGCTCGACTCGTGTGGGTACGGGGTTTCCCATAGAAGTCCACGACCATTCTGGTGACCACGGTGAGCCGGCACCATGCAATGGCCGCCAGGCAGCTGTAGATCAACGTCGTTAAAAGCAGGCACTTCCAGTGGGTGTCACGTCTGAGTGATCGACAGAATGATTGTTTCACTGGCTCTTGCTGAAAAGAGAGGGAAAAAAAGAGAGATCTGACCTTAAATAGGATTAGAGGATTTAATATGGCCATTGACCAGCGGAACAATTGTTAAGCTTCCCACCCCGCAGCGCCAGGCCTTTTATCATGTGTGGCTATTGAGATTTCAGATTCCACGCCTTCTGATCAATGAATCCTGCCGAAGTCGGACCACCGCAATTCCCAATATTTCTGTCCCCCTTCCCGAGGGTATGGCAGGCAAACCCCTGCACACATGGTGGGTAGGATTATGCCTCTTAGAATTCCTCAGACATTTAAACACAATTCCCCACCTTCAGGGAGGCAACAAATTAGTTTGGACAAGGTCTACAAATAACATGACCAGCTGGGGGAACTCTGTCTGCAAGTAGATGTAGGTCACACAAGAGGATGGGAAGGGGTGGACATGTATGGCAGAGGGGGGGGGGGGGGGGACTGCAAATTTTGCAAAGACGCATATTGAGTGCGGAAAAAACCAAACAACCACAGGGGACCAACTGC
>JAAUYG010170115.1_pt1 | contig 12413 bp, 14 predicted proteins | sample 7278091 | NCBI WGS metagenome assembly JAAUYG01 (sample SAMN14350201, study PRJNA611818) | marine sediment metagenome | isolation source: surface marine sediment (0.6m) | place: French Polynesia: Moorea | collected 2018-08
GGGATCGACACTGACCGAGTAATTCTTGGAGGACAGACGGTGAAAACCTGGGCCCCTGGCTTATTAACGACTCTTAAGAGGTTATAGATCGTTCTTAAGTCAGGGATTATGGTAATTCGGCGTTTTATGGTGGGTAAACGCCTTTATTCTGGCTTTGGACATTCTCCTGCCGGAGGAATGCAAAAGTAATAGCTTGAGGTTCGCTACGTTATAACAATATAAGGACTCGTCCGAGTCCTAAAAATTTGCATCACATGAATTTATCGCTACCATTTAAGCTAATAGTATTTGGTTCTTTGGATGTACATACTCCCAGGATCTACCATACTGTACTGTTCTATACAATTTTTTTTTTTAAATAACTTAAAAGGCTTTGAGACTTAAACTTTGTGGTTTTGCACTCTTTTTGCTGTCCAAAATCGATGTAAAATGTAGATAATATTTCCAAATGAAGTTTAGGACAACACTTGTAGCATTTAAATTCTCTTGGATTGATGCTTTTAGACTTTTTTAACCAAATTCTTGGCACAGCTGTATTTGAACTATATGACGGCTGTACATGTACATTTTATAATGAAGCCTTGCTTGCTGCCTGCCTCCAGGGATCACTTCTACCAGTTCGGAGAGCTGCGATCGGTCACCCTGGTCAACCGACAACAGTGCGCGTTCGTCCAGTTTACTGAACGTAAAGCAGCTGAGCTGGCTGCAGAGAAATCCTTCAACAAACTCATCATCAAAGGCCGCCGACTGAACATCAAGTGGGGGAAGGCCCAAGGGAACCAGACTGGGACGAGAACTGAGGCAGAGGAGGAGGAACACAGCCTGCAACCCGTACCAGGGCTGCCGGGGGGTGGGTAGCCAGTAGCAAATTTAGGCTATCACTAGTCACCTGCACCATGCCCATGCTCTGTTGACACAGTCAAACAGAGCTAATAACCATTATATTACATTATATATCTTTAATAGCAACATAGCAGGCTAAAGAGGGTCTAGCTACCTTCCAAGTAGGCCAAAACCTAAAACTGGCTTTTAACCTCTCACGATCACATCACTGACTGCAATGTGTGCTTGTGTATGGGAGCTTAGGTGCGTGGTGAGTTAATTTGTTTCGGCCAATCTCCCCTTGGCAGTTTTTGGGTGCCAACTCTCTTCCCCCCTCCACCACTCCAAAGACAGGACAAAGTTGCCTTGCTAAAGTTTAGTGCAACAGTCTTTAGCTAGTAGCCCAGAAAGTTATCCTAGGCTGCCTTGTGGACCACCCACCAGAAATCCTGCTAGCAATGGAGATCTCGGAACAATTATATTAAATTTTTTGAAGCTTGCTGTTTACACTAACAATGTATTATATTTCATATTACATTGAATACAACCTAGAGACTTTAGCGGAGTAGCCCCTGTCTTAAATGACCACATATTTTGATGGCTCACATGGTCCTGATGTAAGGTATTTATGTGTCAGGTTTACACCGTACTGGCATTACTTAAATAACTTTGAACATGTGGCCATGTTTAATGTGGAAACTGGTTGTCCTTGCAGGTTCCTTCCCATTAGAATGAGTGATAGATCTGTGTATTGTTGTAATGTGCCACATTTCACCTTTTTACTGACTCAGAATGTTTGGTTTCTTTACCATTTCCAGCACTTCCTGCACCTCCGGAAGATATCGAGAACAACTTTTTCAACCTACAAGATGGTCCGCCAGGTCCAGGTATGGGTGGACCCCCTCCACCATATGGAATGGGCCCCCCTCGTCATCCAGGCCCACCCCACGGGATGCCTCCACCTCCCCCAATGGGAGGACCTCCCCGGGGGCCCCCTCCCAGACCTCCCATGGGAGGCCCTCCACGACTCCCTCCACCCCCAGGTTAGTTGTTATGGCTTTCTGGATGAATAGTAACTTATCTTAAGAATACCTCTTGTCATTGCCAAAATCATGTCATCTCAGTTCATAGGCATCGGAGAAGAGTTGTGCAGAATTACAATAACTACTCTTTGATATAGTTCCTTGTGTAGTATTTAACTGTGTCGTTGGTGACTTGCAGCAAATCATTTATTTTGCTTGCAGGAATGCGCATGCCTCCACCCCCACCAGGAATGATGCCTATGAGACCACCCCCAATCCCCCCAATGTTGAGACCACCCCCCGGCTACCCTCCGAACCGGCCTCCGCCCCCCATGCCCAATCCAGGAGCCATCCACTACCCCTCGCAGGATCCGACACGGATGGGAGCCGTGGACAGCAACAAGGGAGGAAAGGAAGAGGAGGCGTCCGAGGAGAATGCTTAGATACGGGACGGAACAGGAGAAGGGTGGCGATATAGGAGTACTCTTTACTGGACTACTTGGGAACTACACTAACACCCGTGACCTCCATCTGGGAAATCCCTACATCAATACTGTTCTAAAGCATTTAAATGATATTTGTCAATATGTCATATTCAACTACAAGTGTCATTGGGGTGGGTTTATATTTTTGAGAAACGGACACCAGGTATATACCTTTTAGTCTTCACTAGTTATTGTGCTGTAAAATATTTAATCCAGTGGCGGGTAGCCACATTACATTGTTAAAGAGTTACCACTGCCAGTAGAATTGTGGGTCATTCCGTAGGGGGTCATGCCTTTTTTTGTCAGCAATGGTTGCTAGATGTGGTGTGAGCGAACTTTGGTCCATATAGTTACCGGGGAGTCCACAGGTCGGCAGCATCCATTAGATTTTATAACAAGATTGGGAATGGAGTGCTGGAATGTAATAAGAATAATAAATATTATCATTAAAGCAAACTGCTTTTATGTCGTTTGAATATGTTAAATTGCTTGAAGTGTGATAAGTAAAACAGATTGCCTGGTCCAGAGGTATAAGAACTAGTTTGTTGTAAGTTGACGGAACAAAATGACTTGTCCAGTATGTGTGGTATAATAAATAGTGTTAAGGTAATGTTCCTAAATTAACCCATGGGGACGGTTTCGGATTCTGTTTTCACCTGATATTTAGGTCTGCCACACTTTCCCAAGTTTCTTAAGAGAGTAGAGAAAGAAAACTAGACCGCATCATGCATTATCACATTAAAGCAAAGTTTTTATTTTCCATTCTCAGCAAATTCGGCAGCGTCTTAACCTTACAGCTTTTGGACTGGAATTCTTGAAAACACTCAACAGCAGGTCAAAGTCTTTGTGCTGACAATCAAAATGCAAAGAATGCAGACTCGAGAGAGTGCCTTCCAGAAATCCAGCCTAGCAGGCCAAATCATTTGGTAAAGTCTGGCCTGCATATTACATATATTCCAAACTGCCTTGACATGTTTAATAGGAGCTTTGCCAATGAGAAAGGTGGCTAGAAAAGCCTTGACCGTAGCCTGCTACAGCCCGACACTCACAACACATACAGGCAAAGTTCCAGTCCCTAGTTACGATCTAGATTTACAGAACATTTCCTTACAAGACACATATTATAAGAGGACCATTAACTAATGAATCAATCAACTTCGCCCACTGATGCTGAAGTGTATGAAGACCTTGTGTGTGTTCCACAGTATTTGGTGCTTACAACAGAATATATTAAATGACATTGTCAACCCTGCTACATCTCGATTGACTGCAAATCCTCCAGCCAGTAAAATGTCCCCATTGGCTAATAAAGATTAAATTTACCCTTCGGTTTATAAAAGTCACCTGTGTGTGCTGGCTACTAGCACTTCATACAAAGGCAGTCATCTTAGCATACCAGCGTTATGTTTGATAAGCACAAGGTGTGCAGTCCATAAATGCTATGGCTCTAAGCCACTGCCTGGACAATATTTCTCCCATTGTGGGCTACTATGACTATATATACCGATATATATGATAGTATGATATTACTAACAATCGTGCCGCTGGCATCGGAGGACTATCATCCCTGCCATGCATTCTCCAACCTACTCCTGCTACTGTGGTTTTTGGTGTCAGAATATTTTTTAGGTATGTGTGAATTGGTCGCCTGCAACCCTACAGTCTTACAACTAAGTGACTCTTGAACTTGTCAATTGGTCATAAGGGCACTCAATACCTATTTTAGCACACAGGTTGAGTAACCGGCATTCTAATGGTGCTCAAATCTGGATCCCCACTTTGATATCCCATGAACTAGTTCTGCCAAATCATGTGATAGGGATACAACCATCTTTGTAATTCATCCGGCAGTATGAAATAAAAGTCTATGATCAGTATAAATGCAGCATTCCAGCCATTTGTGCTCCCACCCCACCGCACCCTCAAGTCTTTTCCTTAAAGTCTGCACAATATTACATGACCAAGCTAAATACAACCCTATCAGGTTGTCTGCTGCACAATCTACGTGGGCTTTCTTCATTGTAAATGACACTATCTGCTACTCTATACAATCTATAAAGGCTGACACAACACTTATTCTTAGCCACAATAGTCACTTGTCTTAGTCCTGCAGATTGTAACCAATATAAAGCCAGATCACTAGGCTCAGAGAGGTAACGTATCGTCTTCAGGAAGCGGCTCGTTTTGAACGTGCCAGATGAGCTGCTGTTCATTTACATCTGTGCATACTAGTAGGCTATGAAGAAGCTGGGACCTGACACCACCTAGCCATTAAGCCCTGGCCCGCACTACTTGTTACAGAACTGGGCTGGGTCCAGTCAGAAACCCTCAGCAAACGAGCTTAGCCGAAGTGCAGTGAACTAGCCAAGTCTCACCGATTCTGTTCAATGTACCTATTCAATGTACGTACAGTATTACACAAATGCATGCATAATATACATATATATACTGTACCGTTTCATTTCACATTACACACTTAACTTCTCATAGACTGAACTGCTACCGTTTCGTCACACGCTACAGTCCGCCTGATATAGTTCTTCACCCACAGAAGGGCTGCAGGCTTCATCGAGTTAACACTTCTTTTCAATTCTACCAAGCCACATCCAAACAACGAAGCACATGTTTCATGCCACACACTGGTGTGTCAGTATTCAATTTGTTCAACAGGACAGCAACCGTGGGGGAATTTAAATGAACTCCCTTTCAATGGGAATACACATAAGGTTAAAAGTATTGCGCAAAAAATACAACACAGTATGAAGTATCTACAATCCGCTTTAAATATATATAACGTGTGGTTATGCATAAATATGGATTTCTCCCATGAAATGAGTACACTGTCATAACACATCTCATGCTACAATATGTATACATACATGTATATATATGATATATACCGAACCTGTATGAAAGATTGAGAAGATATTTTCAAAACAAGGTAGACACAGACAGGCATAGAAAACAACAAGTAATGCACAAGTCATTACATGTTTTAATATTGAACCAATATGAAATTTGGCTGAATTCTCTCATTTCTGTGATTGACATCAAAATCTGATGTGAAAGGTGCATGCGTGTTCAGGTTTTCTCCTTGGACTAGAAAATTATGACATTTGTTACTTCGATTAAGGAAAATAACAGTTTCACCTTTGACAGAGCTATGTGATTTACCAATAATAATACAATAAAATTTGCAAAATGAAAAAAGACACGGTTGCCTACTGAAAATTTGCGACTTTCAGCAACAATTGTGGTAGACCCAGGCCATATGCAAATAATTAGCTTTGCATGGTCTTTGTTCACCAAAGCTGTTTCTTGAAATGCAGCAAGTCCAGCACCATGCAACACAGCAGATTTCAGCGTTTGTGGCATTCATACATCTTTCTAGACTTTCCTTATTCTACTTTTAACACATAATAGCATTTTACTGTTAGAACCAAGGAGTAAGTTGGGGTTTCAGAAAATATATACGAGTACCCTGCCATGCCAATAGTTATACTAATATGACCTGCTAGTGGAGTATATAAAGTGTAAGTATGAACCTGGACCCTTGCTAGTGAACAATGATAATAAATGTAAAATGTATCTAGGATACTGACATCTAAAGCTAATAGTTACTGTCCCTGATCTAAAACATTTTCTGTCCAATTTATTAATTCTATTCAAAAATCAGCATTACTTCCAATAGAAGACTGCCAGTTACCATTCACGTAAATCTCACTAACAATATCCTAGTGTAACTAGGTATGCTAATCGAAGAGAGAGACCAAGTGATATCTCACTAAGTAACAATTATTACACCAAGCCCATAGAATAGGGAAACTGACCCTACAACAGTGAAAAAAGACCAAAATGTGAAAATCGCTAACCAAAGAATATCAAACAGGATCGAGTCTTAAAACATACACTAGGTTCCCAACATGTGATATTACACCAATCATTACATTTAATTATCTTTTCTACCAATACTGTAGCACTGTAAGCGCTGTGGTCCCAAATACAGTAGTGCTACATAAGGCCAGCTGGCTGCCTGGCATCTGCTATCACACAGAACAGGCTGTAGCCTCCTCAGGCAGGGATCACAGCAAAAGTTCAATCTGACCGGCTGGGCCAAACGATGGAGTCGTCGGTCAGTCAGCAGCCACTGGGAATAGTCTGATCACATTTTGACCATAACAGCCACACGGCATGTATCACTTGAGCCTTACTGTACATGCATAGCAAATAACAGGTGGTCTAGAGCCGCCCCACCGCATGGACGCATGAGAATACTAGAAGAACGGACGATGGCCCATCCCTAAATTGCAGACGCCAGGGTTTAGCTTTGCTTGCCTATCTTGCGTCTTTGCTGCTGAGTTTGTCGATGAGTTCCTGCAGCGGCGAGAGTTCACGTTTGTCAACGAGGTTGAATTCCTGTACGAAGAAGATGAAATGTTTGAAGGATGTGTTGAGATGTGCCTCCTCCTTCAGTTCGATTACCTGCTGGAAATGCTGATGGTATATGTGCGCGTACACCCGGAACAATCGCTTCAGGATTGTTTTGGCGGACATCATGAAGTTCTTTGGAAAAGGAACGCCTGGAAGCAATCATCTTGAATCAACTCATGTCAAATTCTGCTGCAAACTTCTAACGGTTCTAATCTTTATGTATATATTCAAACAAATTCCTATTGGAGGATGTTTTCTAAATGTTCAATCCAAACAATTTTTTTTTCTATTTTTTTTTTTATATTCAAAAACATCAAAACTGACTTCGTCACAGAGCCGTTAAGTGATGTATAACAAACTGTAACATTTAGCAATAAGTTTTATTTGCACCACAAAGCTTATACTTCCATAAATCTGTACTTCCAGTCTGTACATGTTGCACCCTACCAATTTTGGAAGGAAATAATGTTTCATCATCCAGCTGCTGCTGAACCCAAGTCATGAGATAATCGATGTATTTCGGGGCCGAACACTTGATGGGTTTTTTGATGGTCTGTCCGTCGGCCCAGTGGTACTCATATTTGGGACTGGCAGTCATGACGGGGCACGAATCCTCGGTGCAAAATTCGGTCACTGTGCCGTATAACATGTTGATTTGATTGAAGAAATCCACAGCTGCAAAGACAAAGAAGTTTGGTATGTCAGATAATAACAAGAAACTGATTAAGTGCTGCAAAGTGTATCTATTCCATGAAATGTAACTTTATCATGTTTATGCGACTTCTCTTTGTGCACTTCCTCTTCACTTTAATAAAGACTACTGGTAAATGCAGTCACTTAGAGGTGATTACAAGTACTAGTACATGTATACAAAAGCATATGTAAATTGGTAACAAGTTGCAATATACACAGCGATGTTTGACCATACATCTTCGCCCATACTGCTAATGGTTTTACGACTCCACATAAACATGATAAAGTTGCTTCTACATTTCTACTTTAACCATTACAGCCACTACTCACTGTTCACTGCTATCCATTCATTAAGGTCCTCCCCTTCAGGCAACATTACAGCCAGTCGAAGATTACCGCTGCCTAGCGTGGCCGCTGCATGCTTCATCAAGTCATACTGGTGTGTGCCTTCCGGAATATTCTTCTTCGGTTTGAAGGTCTTGTTACTGCGACCGCCGCTGAAGCAGACAAAGATTACCTACATGTATGTATGCAATGCTGAACATAAGTTTACATTTCATAAGGGATTAAAATATTTAAAAGTTAAAACCTTGGGTAGAATTTGGCCTTGAGATCTGTTCTGTAACAAGAGTAACTTGGCACAATCTTCTTGCAAAATCCAAGAAGTTTAAATCAAATTTTGCACATAGAAAGACTATGACTTTCAAAGTGATTCGGCAATCCAAAATTTACCTCATCTTTAGTATTTACTATTACCAAACAGTACTGCATTGTATGACAAATGATCACTGGATGATATTTTCACAACAGGCATTTGACATTTTAAGTCAATAGACTCCACACCACTGTACTTGGCAGTCTCCATAGAGTTAGCTTTAAATCAATTTCACGCAGAACTTCTATACAAAAAAAAATTTTAAGTCAATTACACGCAGCACTTTTATACAAAAAAAATATCAGATGCCAGACATGTAAAATGTTAAAGACTTTTTGTCATCATCGACTGCTATATCTACTTATATATGGTCACTTTGGAAGTAATACCAATTGAGATGTGTAGCTTCTAACTTGGATGCAAATGGTAAAGACTAAATCTACAGTAATTCTGTCAAATAGTGTCAAGTTCTTTTCAACAAAATATCGCATGACATATATTTACCTCTAGTATGCACAAGTACTACTTAAACATGTTAACATACACACGCAGTGAACGTTGGTTATCTAAACACACCTTAACTTTTACCAGTTGTGTGAAAATTCCAAAAGTTAAACCAAACCAAATTTTATGATTATACAGCACCAGTATATGTGTCAAGAGTATATGGTTCATTTTAAGGCAGCTAAATACATGACAAGAGTATACGTGTATATGGTAAACTGAACTCTTGAACTTATTCCAAGTGGAACCATATACAAGAACCACGTTTAGGCATAACCATGCTGGGATGCATGTCAAACATTGAAGCATGTAGCTAGTAAACCAACAAGATGCACATCTGCCTACCACTACTTGGTACTAGTACTATTTGGATAAATCCAGTCATGCTAGCTTTGCAAATAAAGCCACTAGGTACCTTTGTGAAGGTAAAGGTTCATACCGGTACTAGGGATATTTGCGAGCTGTTTTTCCTACTCATTTGTAACACTAAACTGTGCAACAGGGCCCTGCATGGAAAACTTCCCTGCAAATCCAATGGCCCAGTGGCAGTGTAAAATAATGAAATTGTCACACTGGAGAGGGAATGAACAAAAATTTAATTACGTTAAATTTTCAAGTTTGAGTAACACAGGAGTAAAGGTCAGGGGCATGGTTACTACACATCACGCAATGAACCTCATGGTTTTGAGGGCTTGGCCCTTATGACTTTATACATAACAAGCGCACAAATAACCATGGGAAAAAAGAACAAGGAAAGCTAATAGACTACATTGCTGGGTATACATATGGAAGAGAGCGCAACAGGCCAATACTGATGCATGCAGCAGCATACTACAGCTGTAGTCCACATCTTGAAAGGTTAGCCCTTCTGCCAGAGACTGCTATGGTTTCTTATTCTAAAACAGGTTATACATCTTACAAGTTCAATTACAACAAAATACTACATCAGCCAATTGTTGAATTATTGGTATGCATGGTTTTCCAGGACAAGCAGTCTCTCATGGCAGTAGTCTCGCAATACAGGTTAAACCATACTAGTAAACACACAGCATGCATACGGAATGCAACTAAACCAAACCCGATGGTTGAGCTACCAGCCAGATCGCAAAGCCAACAAGGAAATAACTGCTACAAGGGGAAATTCAGAGAAGCAAAAGACAAGGGAACACAGGATCTTTTAACAGTTGGACAATACATACAAATGTGTTGCATCTACCTGAAACACAAATAGGTTCCAGAAGACACCTGACAGGAACACATCTGAGTTCCAAGCCAAGTGAAACAGCAATTGCGTTTCAAATCACAAGTTATTATCAATACTCATATTATGGAACCTTGTAAGCAGAAAATTATTTTTCAGATTTTTGTGACCAGTATATTATTAATTATATCATCCAGTACTTAGGTTACTTTTCAAACCAGTCCATCCGCACTTTAACCCAGGGCAGGCAGGGCTTCATCATAATGCCACAGTGACACACAAAGATTCTGTAATCTGGTAATGTGAGCCTTTAAAATAACTAGTGATTTGAAACACAATATTGTTTCAAAAGGGTCTGGAACCATGATGTATTCCTCTCAGGTGTCTCCTGGAACCAATTCGTGTTTCAAATAGATGGAACATATTTGTGTGTATTCCCCCGACTGTTTAAAGCTATCCTTATTGTTTTGACTCATGATATACTACCTATAAAATGGATAAAACACAGATCTATAAGCAGACCAAAACTAAATAATTCAGCAAACCACAAGAGGTACGAACAGTCGAACACCGTCCTGCATTCCATGCATTTAAACTGTGGTTAACGGCTTGAGATACCCAAGGCTTGGACATGCTGCCCCGTGTAACTACAAAGCTGCAAAAAATACGAAACAGCAAGCCAAGAAACAATGTTCTACAGGGTAAAGGTATGAGAGGAAATTTAATTTTTAGACTTTTACCCAAATGCAAAACATGCCATGACCAATATTCCAGTGCCTCCTAGCCGAGAGACAAGCCACCATTCCAAGTTTGCCTAATCTCGAGGCCTCCACCAGAGTGTCAATCTTCTTTTCCCACTACCCAGCAGTAGTCGGAAAGAATCTGGCAGAGACAAGGCATGAACTTAGAAGGGAAAAAGTGACCGAGATCACCAAGAGGAATCTCACACTACACAATTCATGCTAGAAAGAATTTCACTGAAAGCACACATTATTAAAAAGTGGACGAACAAAATTAGAGTAGAGAATCTATTTGCAAAATAGCTTTTTTAAATGCAAAACATTTTTAAATGACTGTCCTCGACATTAGAACTAGATAATCTATGTTGGTAACTTATTACAAATACATTCGAGAGTAATTATGTCTACTTTTACTATGTTTTACTATGAAAACTTAGTGCCAGCCGCCAAGGACTAATACTGTGAGGATTTATAATTTGAAAAAAAAAAAAACCTCATGATTTTGGCGCTATAATGAATTGTGGGGTTGCTCATCAGTCTCTCATTGTGTGTGTGATAAGTACCAGTGCACATTTCAAAAACATATCCAGTGACTCCAGTCATGGTGCTGTTTTGCCTGTCAGAAACTGCAAGAAAGCTACAAGTGGTGATGTGCTTTTGTCGTTACCCACTGGATGAAATGGCTACTAGTACAATCTCTGAATACTAAAGAAAACTGATAGTTTGGGATATTCACACATGATTCAGGTACAGTGAAACTCGTATATAAAGACCACCCTAGGGACCACCAAAATGTGGTCCTTATACACAAGTGGTCTTTATATGCAGGTTGGAAAACATGGAAAGTATAATGTTGGGGACCTGTAAAATGCAGTCTTTATAAGCAGGTGGTCTTTATACAGAGGTGGTCTTTAGTCTGAGCAGGTTGACTGTACTTTCATTTTGTTACCTTATAGCAACTGGGTCAGTCTGGGTGTGTACATACTCTTTTGTTGCCACCCAGTCAAGTAACCTTTCACCAAAACAATGCTTACTGCTTTGATGACATCTGATTTCACAGTGATGACTAGTGATGTACTTGCTACTACACGTAAATTTTAACTGTCAAATACTTAAGTCATCACACTAGCGCCAACATGATTCAACTCAATGCTGGTACTAACAGAAGGCTATCATAAAGGTGCAAAAACTAACACATTACACTGGGAATTGGATAAAAAATCTAACAGGTTATCTTGTAGCCACTTTGGATGGCAAACAGTAAACTGGTTAACTTGCAGCAACACTACAGGACTTTCCTTCGCCTGTAATTTATGTGGCTGCACACTGCAGTCACCTTGTTTGATTATAATATAAACAAACGCATAATTATCAAAAGTGCTAGTGAGTTCGCTATTGAAATATTTTGAACAGGAGTTACTAACTAAAAGGTTACAGAAGCAAAGGCAAAAAGTTGAACATGTTGACCGACTGTGTTTGCAGGATTGCTGCATGTAAGACTACATGAAACCACTAGACACAAAACAACAAAACAATGTCATAAATGGGCAACTTGGCCAAAGATCAGAAAGCACTAAGACTTGGAGCATGCATCCAAAAGAACTTCACAGAGTTGTCAAGGGACTGATTGTCAATAGGCAGCATTTCATACTTCAAAAACCGTGGCCGGGTAGTGTAGTGGTTGAGCGTTCGCCTGGCATGCGGGAGATTGGTGGTTCGATCCCCGGCCACGTCAAACAAAAGACGTTAAAAATTTGAGGTTCTGCTGCTCTGCTTAGCGCTCAACACAAAAGAGTTAGAGACCGTCTGGCCGGCTCGGAGTCAGAATAATGGTCTGGGTTGGGACATCACTGCTTACCC
>JAAUYG010093749.1_pt1 | contig 12412 bp, 6 predicted proteins | sample 7278091 | NCBI WGS metagenome assembly JAAUYG01 (sample SAMN14350201, study PRJNA611818) | marine sediment metagenome | isolation source: surface marine sediment (0.6m) | place: French Polynesia: Moorea | collected 2018-08
AGTAGTAGTAGTAGTAGTAGTAGTAGTAGTAGTAGTAGTAGTAGTAGTAGTAGTAGTAGTAGTAGTAGTAGTAGTAGTAGTAGTAGTAAGAGGAGGAGGGTGGAGGAGAAGGAGGAGGAGGATGCCGCCGCAGCCAACGACGACGACGAGGAGAAGGAGGGAAGAGGATGGGTAGGACGAGAAGGCGAGGGAGACGAAGGGGGGGGGATGATGGGGAGAGTATAATGAACGTGTATAGAAAAAAAGCGGTAGCATTGAATAAAAATCATGAAAATAAATACAAACTAATACAGACAACAGCGATATTTTGGAGAATGTTCAGACCAATAAACATTTTTGTTTTACCCTTTCAGGATTCAACGATTGTTCAGTTGGTGGCACAGAGGACCCCAATCTGTTAAAGCTGGTCGTGTCAGTGGTTGTAAAAATTTATTGCTTTTAGACCTACCATAGGAGCTGCCACAGAAATGCTGTTGAGGGTGTTGCCAGAAACAGGAACAGCCAAAAACAGGACTTGGTGCTTGATGCAGGATTGATAATAGCATGGCAACCTGCAGTGCTATCAACTGTCTACACGCCATCCCTTTTTTGGCCTGGAATTAGTTCCAAACGAAGGAGTTACCTTGTGAAATATGATTCTGAGTTTGCAGTGGTGCAGTTGGGGATACACATATTCTACGATTGTACTTAAGGTGTTCTAAGTCTGACCTCCGACACTAAATATATCATTGAGAGAACTGGTTTACCTCTGATGTCAGCCGAAACGATTAGCAAGCACTTCTGTTTGAGGCAGCTGGTGAGAAATCCTCATGATGACCTTTATGTTTGCAATTCTTAAATTTCACGACAGACAACTTTTGCGCTATTAAAATTTCATGTAACTTCACATAGAAGAAGCCCGATACCAATAAGCACTGCTATTACATTCGGAATAGCTGTGCTTGTGATTAAGTCTTTTTTTTTCTTTAATTTGCATCGGATAACCAACAGTGATCAATATGATGGAGAAGTGTTTATATATATTCAACCAATGGCATTCTAGTTTCTATTACTTGCTTAGTTTCAATAAAATAAAATTTAGACAATTTCAAGGGCGTTTTATATAGTGTGCAATAGACTATGCAAACGTGTGATCGTAGACAAATGGAGACAAATGAGAAAACACGAGAAGTGATTGTTTTGCCATATATGGAAGTTGAGCTAATGCTAAAGCTCCACATGGGTCCAAATAATTTATGCTATATCACATGTCACTTTTTATTTTTTCCCTATGTCGTCATTGACTTTTTATAAGACCTTGACATCATTTTCTGCACTTTTTATAACAGCCCACGTTGGACTTCTACAACTTTTAAAGTGGTCGTGTCGCACTTAGTTTTTTTACCCATGTAGAACCCTAATGCTAAACGGATCTAGCAGACAAACACCGTAGTCTGGCGTTCTCATTACTACATGTAGCTATGGTACAGTCAAAATTGGAGAAAGCCATTACTGAGACAAATTACATACTGTGTAGCAAACACCTTACCGACATTTTGTGCGCAAAAATTAAAGAAAGGTTGAGAGCACACAGATAAATGCCTCATTCTGATATTATTACTGTGTTTCGGCAATTGGTAACACACGATCATAGAGTTCTTACCTTAATAAACGATGCTAAACGTATCTTCAAAGTCTGTGAGACTTGATTGTAATTATTCCTTTCAAGTAAATTTTGTCACAAATGGCAGTTCAATGGATATACTAAAAGTTCAAGGCAGAAACCGTCGCATATATTACACACACTGCAAAAGACCTCCCACTGCGTGCAAGCAGCAACCAATTTTAAAATAATTGATATGCAATGAAACCCAGCAGTGCCTGTAATTTACTATGCAACACGGTGTTTGACGATCAGTGGTAAGTACATAATACACCAAGCCCAACTTTTATATAATGCGTTTAAATAACTTTGACCTTTTCCCACTGATAATTTTTAACTCTGCTTTTTGCTACTGCATCGTAGAAGTACTGTCGTCAAGCCGGCGTTCATCATCCATTCGTCCGTCCGTCGTCGTAACACCCGTTTTCTCAGAACCCGTCAAGCAGATTAATGCCAAATTTGGTGGAAAGGTACCTTTTCAGTTTGTGGTCATGCAGTGCATTTCCGATGTTTGACGACCATGTATCTCAGAAACGACTAGTCGTGGAGCGAAACTTACCCCCTGAGGGCTAAACAGCCAAATTTGGGCATCAGAGGTAAGTATTTAGTGTATATAGAATACTTTTGACTGTTAAGTGCTTAAGTTCAGTTTGGGGTCATATGTGCATTCCGATTTCGGCGACCTTATATCTCGAAAACGGGCTAGTTGTTAAGCGATACAGAGCAAATTTTCAGCCTCATTAGCAAGTCGATCGTGCATACAGAGTATCACAGTTAAGTGTTCAATGTTATGGGTCATTCGGTGGATTTCCAGTTTTTGATGATCCTGTATCTACTTTTGACTTAATTATTCAGGGATCTTTCTACTGCTAAGTCGTGCCTTAACGGAATTCCTTTATCTAGCAAGGGACCAAGCAGAGTATCAAGGCCCCTGGACCTCCTGTTGACAATGTCTGGCTCAATGTATTTACTAATATTTACACAACTACATCAGTATTCTCTTATCCTTGGCAAATATTGCACTACACTACGGCTGTGCTTGGGCTTTTAGCCTTCGAGACAGGCGTTCATATATTTGTATTTCAACGTGTGGTCACTTACTAGACTTGGTGTGATACCGTGCATAACCATCTGTTGTAATTACTACATGCCATTATATTTAAACAGTGAGGTGTTATATGTTCGGTAACAGTGGCTAAACTATTCGCCTATACAAAATACTAGGGACTTTCATCCCATTTTTCTTAAAATAAAGATTGCAGGGGTATTACGAACTCGAAGTGTGTAAGTTTGAACTCAACAAATTTTATTTTTTATATATTACTTCACGGAGTACATGTAGTAAGAAGTAAATTATTTGCAAAAGAATGTTTGCACAAGTTGACATCAACATCTATTGAGTGAGGTATTTGAAAGCATTTTTAAAAATTAATATAGGCATTTATGCTCTCTGACGTTCACCAGTTGCGATTATGTTAACGAGGACAAAACTTGTACCGGGTGATTACGAAACTATATCGAAGAAAATTACGCTGTCTAATTTTAGTTTTGCAAAATCAGTAGAACGTACGAGGATGTTAAGCGTCTGTAGCTGAGGTTTCCTGATTGCGCTACAAGCGTCTGAAGATTAACTATTATTAAGTAATTACTTATTATTTTGGAATATCTTCTTCTGCGTTGGATATATAAGGGCAAATTGTGGTGAAACGGTAGGGCCAGCCAGTCTGTTAAATCCGTCTGCTACAGGAGACTACTTGCTATGTTGCTAGATCGAAACTGTTATCGAAATCCTAAGGCGGGTAAGTTGTAATGTCTACCATAGTTTGGGTAGCTCCTATTTTAACCGTGTCCTAATCAGGTCTTGTTAGGATCAAACTTATATTGAGTAGTAAGTATACTTCTTAGGATCAAATTTATACTGAGTTCCTGTACAAACTTTGGTGCAAAATTGTCCAGTTTAAGGTAGAAGATTTCTCGAATGGTGAAAGGGCCCCAGACTTGAATACACCGGGTTTTGAACCCGGGACCCAGTGGTCTGAAGTTGAGTGTTCCCCCGCTCGACCAAGCCCACCGCGTGTGAAGAAAGGTATGCTCGGAAAATGCTTGGACAGGCATGTAGACATTTTGAATGCACATTGTGTGCGTCGCATCTGAGGATCCCATCAGTATAGTGATTGAGTGATTTAGGGTTTAACGTCGCTTAGACATTATTTCGGTTTCACGGCGAGGGAAACAAGGCTCATCAAGCTCAATGACTTGATCTATGAACAAGTTCGTGTATGTAGGGTTGGTGTGTATGTACCACTCCCACGGGTAAGTGGCGTTGTCCCAACTCAGACCATTATCCTGACTCCGAGCCGGCCAGTCGGTCTCTAACTCGTATGTTCTGAGCGCTAAACAGAGCCTCAAATTTTAACGCCTTTTGTTTGACGCGGCCGGGGATCAAACTACCAACCTCCTGCATGCCAAGCGAACGCTCAACCACTTTACTACCCGGCCCCTGTCCCAGCACTATGTCATGTGTATATCTTATTATTCAAGGACACTGGCCGTCTCATGCTACCATTTATTATTATCCGGATTTCAACATTGTTATAATGACACACATCTACCTTGTCTGTATGCTAGAACTGTGAATATAGTTATTCTAATGTATTTTTTGTGAATACTGGTATGTTGCACTATTCAGTGAACTCGTGTACAGCTTGTAATTTACCATTCAGGAGTTAGTTTGAATAATATATACTTCAACTTACATTTCGGATTCTGTTATTTGTTCTGCAACTCACATTTTTAACAAATACGACGTTGTTATGTCGACCCCAACTGATATTTTGGGTAGCTCGCCCAGGATATTCTAAAATGGTCCTAACCAGGTCTTCTTAGGATAAAACTCATATATTGAGTTAAAATGAGTTCCTGAACAAATTTTGGTACAAAATTGTCTAGTTTAAGACAGAAGATTTCTTTGAACTGTAAGGAAACTGCAAATAATGTTGAAAAACAGAAACGGCCAATTGATTCAACTGACAAAACAGCTGAATGCAGTGTTTTTGGCGGTTAAAGGAAAGCCAAAAGGTGATGCGAAAGGTTTGGTTTTACATGCATTGACAGAACATAACTTGCTGAAAGGTACCGTGAGACCTAAAGAAATGTCTGAGATGGAATTCCAGCCACAAATGAAAAAGTTGGAAATGCTGAACACACAAAGTGAAAAATAAGAAAGAGACTGGGGAACAGTAGACAGACAAAGGAGTTTTAGAGACAGAATCAGTTAGCAAGAAGGCAAAGTGAATTGAGGATAACAGAAATATATTAAAAACACAGTTGGCAGAACAAGAATAAAATCTTAGAGAGAAAACAAGACTGCGAGATCTCTCTCATTGGTCCTTCAAAGATTTTTTGACAGATATGTTCAAGAATACGATGTTTGAAAAGTAACAATAAGTATGGATTGGCTCACTGATATACATTTTTTGTTCATGCAATGTGTGTTAACTGTAAAGGCCAAACGGGAGTACTGCGCTTTGCTAAATTCTCAGTGTGCGGACTATGAGGTTGTCAAAGAAAGAATTTTTGCACGCTTATCAATTGCTCCAAGAGGCTTGCAGCCAGAAATTCAGAATCAATTGATCCCAGAGGCTTGCAACCGGAAATTCAGAGTCAATTGATCCCAGAGGCTTGCAACCGGAAATTCAGAGTCAATTGATCCTAGGGGCTTACAACCAGAAATTCAGAATAAATTGATCCCAGACTAGAAATTCAGTATCATTTGATCCCAGAGGCTAATAGCCAGAAATTCAGTATCAATTGATCACAGAGGCTTACAACCAGAAATTCAGAATCAAGTGATCCCATGGGTTTACAGCAAGAAATTAAGTATCAATTGTTCCCAGAGACTTACAGCCAGAAATTCAGCATCAATTGATGAAAGAGGCTTACAACCAAAAATTCAGTATCAATTGATCCCAGAGGGTTACAGCTAGAAATTCAGAACTCAGGTAAAACAGGGTGGTTAGACTTATGTCGAGAGAAACAGAATACCTTTGACTGGTGGTCAAAATCATCAACGTTCATTGATTAACAGGTGTTATCAATGAAAGTTGATGATTTTGAAAAACTAAAACAATTAGCTTTTAGTTGAAGACTTCAAGAAATACATTGGTACAGATATTAAGATATCGGCTGTATCAGCATACACAGAAAGTCTCAGACTTGAACTCTGGTGCCGTGTTATGCAGTAACACAAACGAAAGGTGGTTTTACATCAAAGATGCTATTTCAATATTAAATAGTAAGTGTAGTAAGTGTATTTAATTAATAAGTGTACCAATGTACCATTAAATATAGGAGGGTAATGATGAATGTCTGCAAGATGATGATACCGACACATCTGTGAGAGGGACCATGAGGAAAATGACACAATTTTTGAGGCATATTCACCTTTATTCATGCTCTTACATTTCTGTTTTGTGACACAACTGTCCATTTCGGTTTGCCCTCTCTATGGAGGTTCCCTTTCACGGTTCTAGAAAGGCCCGTCGCAGCATGTCCCCCTGCAGACACTCTGTCAAGGCGTCGCTCTGGGCCCACTGGCAGTCGTTGCCGGACGGGCTGTGACAGTGGGAGAACTGATCGTAGCACCGCCGGGAGCCACCCCAGCATCCGTTCTGGTATAAGATACAGAAGTAGTGTGAGTATACAGATTTCCCTGTTTGAACACTTCTGCTTTCGTAGCTTTAAAGCCATTTAGGTCAAGATTTGAGATGCCGAAAGTATGCCCGACTTCCATTGCATTCTTCGTCTACCATTTGCATCTACTCCATTTACTTTTATTTTCCACTGCTAGTAGTAGTAGTAGTAGTAGTAGTAGTAGTAGTAGTAGTAGTAGTAGTAGTAGTAGTAGTAGTAGTAGTAGTAGTAGTAGTAGTAGTAGCAGGAGGAGGAGGAGATCTCACTCGGCAAATGTAAGTTTTCCTAATTTTGAATACCACAGGAGTTTAAATGATGTGGCTTTCATCCTAAATTCTATAATTCAATATCCTTTCGGAAAATCAACTATCCTCACACAACTGACTACAAGAGGACGCAACAAAGCCACCACTGGACAAACCAAATCTATCAAATACCACAATTACCACCATTTACACCGCATCGCATTGTGAAAACCTAATTTGAAAAACAAAAGGTAACCAGCCAGCTTGCTTTCACTTTTTCGGCTTTGTCGTTACCGATTGTGACAATAACCCTAACATATTGTGTGCTGTTTGGACACTGTATTAAAATTTGAAACAGCGACCGCACACTGGTGTGGGTGACAGTGGTTTGGGGTATCATGGCCATCGGGGCGTTCCTTGTGGCCTACCAGGGAACAAAACCGACCTCAGCTCATGTGTCACTAGACCATATGCCGGGTAATGACCGCCCGGGGCTAGGTACTGTCGACGAACCCCCACCCCACCACCCACCCTACCCTTCTGAGCAGCCCTGGAGGCAACTTGGATCCAGTCCGAGGTTTTTCTCCATGCCACCCTTTATCGCCCATTGTTGTGAAACAGAATCGCAACAGATTTATTTTCAGTTAAGGCTAAATTAATTAACTGCAAAGCAAAACGCAAATTTATCAACGCCAGTAGGTGGCGCGGTTGCAGATATCGTCTGCTTGAGGACCCCATGGGACGTTTCGTACAAATAGTTGAATGATGTAATGCAGAGGAGCAGAAGGTATCCCAGTGTCGCAAAATAAGCTTTTTAAAAAAAAATAAGCTATGCAATAAAGCTTTAACTGCCTTTGAGCATGCTCGTGCATAGAATCTAGTTTACATTTGTTAGTAAAAGATGTTACCGCATGGTGTAAGCATTAAGTTTACAAAAAAAAAAACCCACTGTCCCCACTTGTATAGATGAGAAACGTTTTTACGTAATCTATCCTGTAAGGACTAAAGGTGATTAAAGTGTATTTTAATCGACCTCTGCACAGCGGCACATCCACGGCAGATCCGCCTCCACCAGCAGGTCTGCATTTAAGTCTCCTATCATGATACCTTCTGCTCCATGTCAACTAATGGTTCGGGTGCTTGGTCCTTGGCGGGCGGTGACGGCGCAGCCCATTGAAGCTGATGCCCTCGCAGAATAATAGCCCGTCCGAAACTCAACCCCCGCTGGCTTTGTTTGGCCGGTTGACCCATGATGGCCCCCAACATCTGTTTCAGGGAGTCGTCAGATCTTCCTTTCGAGCCAACTGTGTCTCTTGACTCGCCCCCTTTGTAAATCAACAAAAAACAGAACCTCCACTTGAGGCATCTTGCAACCTCCCACCATTCACATTTGTTTTTCTGCAACTGACATCATTTTTCGCTTTGTGTTCGTTTCTGCCAGATTGCATTAAGTTAAACGGGATCCTTTCAATCGCAATCTGTGTTAACAAATAAGAACTGTAACAAACAACAAAACACCACCACCACCACCACCACCACCACCACCACCACCACCACTACTACTACTACTACTACTACTACTACTACTACTACTACTACTACTACTTAATTTTGAGGGTCCATTATAAACACAAAAGAGTTGTGGGGCCTGTAACGGTCACTCCGTACTTCTGGCTGCTCTGTGTTAAAAGAAATGTTTACAATAATATAATTATTGGCTTGAACAATGTACATAGATCCTTTCTTTATGTTGACCACGAACTGAATTTACTTCTATGGGAAACAAACCTCTTCCTGCGACATGGGCTCCGGCATTGGCTGGATAAGAGATTTGACCTGAAGATTAGGTCTGACCACAAAGGTTAGGGGGACCACAAAGCAACAAAATACATTAAGTGCTTCAAAATGCAGTCTTTACTTACATGCAGTCTTTTATGATATTTCGCATGGTGGCAGTACAGCAAAGTTAGCCGTGATGCATATTACGAGCACTTATTCCAATGGAACAAAAGAAGCTGACGGCAGTGCCCGGCTAGCTCAGTCGGTAGAGCATGAGACTCTTAATCTCAGGGTCGTGGGTTCGAGCCCCACGTTGGGCGTGAATTTTTAGCCACATATTATTAGGCGGGCACTTCGTTGGGGTACTGGATACAGTTTCGCATAATGACAGCCCAGTCACTGTAAAATAATGTAAAATTGCAGCACCTTCATTTTGGCCTATCAGGCTCATACAAGTTCCAAAAAAAAAAAAAAAAATCACCTCACCTTTTGAAAATCCCAACCCTCTATTAGTATTCTGTGGTAACCTATATGGCCTACGTATTTTTAGCCAGCCACCACTTTGTGTAGTACAACTGGAACTAAAACAGATGATTTCATTCCATTAAATATGGTAATAATAGGTCAAAACTTCTAACCGTTTGGGATGTATAACAGCAAAATCCAGGTCTTTCATAGCACGTTGACCATTGCCCATCGCTATCCCCCCCCCACCCCCCACGAAAAAAGTACATATATGTACGTGAGAAATTTCAAGATTCTGCTGCAAAGTATCTTTGTTAACACTTTGAGTTGAACCATGAACCATTCAGATGTAAACTGTTGGACGAGTCACTTTTTGTATAGCCCCATGTCTTATGAGTTCATTCCAGGTAACGGAACGTGAGAGTAAGGGTCGTACAATTTAAAAGTCAAAGTAACATCGTAGGACTTACACTACATTGGTGACATAGACATCAATACTTCCAACAAAATAACAAGATGCCCAGGGGCCTTGACGCTTTGCTTGGTCACTTGCCAGACAGGAACAAGTCAGGTTTGCATGCCTACCAGCCATGCAGCTAGTACTAGTTAAGGAGCTGTGTGTAGCTGAGGTGACTCACATAATCCTGTCGAAAATGGGAAATGCACTGAGTGAATGACCTCAGATTGACCTTAAACCCTTACTTGTCAAACGTACCCTGTATACACTAAATACTTACCCCCGAGGTCCATTTTTTTCATCTGTTTCGCGCTACAGCCGGTCTTTTTCGAAATACATGTACACGGTTGTCGAAAATCACAAATTCACCGAATAACCTATAGACTGACCTTGATCACTTAGCTGCCAAATGTACCCTGGATACACTAAATACTTATTCCAGAGGCCCAAATCTACTGTCAGAAGTACCCTGTACACACTGAATACTTACTCATGAGGCCAAAATTTCATCCATTATGTTGTACGACCAGCCGTTTTCGAGATACCAAGTTTGTGGAAACTCGGAAATACACTGAATGACCCCAGACGGACCTTGAACACTTACCTGTCAACAAAAGTTCTCTTTTTACACTGAATACTTACCCCCAGAGGCCCAAATTTTCATCCGTTCGCTCTTCGACCAGCCTTCTTCGAGAGACAAGGTTGACGAAAATCGGAAATGCCCAAAATGACCCCAGAGTGACCTTGAACACTTAACTGTCAAAAAGTACCCTGTACACATTTAATACTTATAACTGAGGCCCAAATTTCACCCCGCTTCACTCTATGGCGACTCCTTTTGGTTTTCCTATATGCTGCAATGGTGAACGTGAAATTTCCAGAAACATCTTTGTTAGACAGCTGGAGCGCAGTTTCTAATTGTTGCCGTTGTGCATGATCTAACTATGTCCAATTTTGATCAAAATGCTCAAGAAATGCCATGGCAGCTCGATTACCAAGCTGGATTACCAAGCTCAAAACTTCAAAAATCCAAATCCATCAGTCCAAGTTTGATGAAAGTCAAGGGCGTTTTGAAGGAGGAGAAGCATTATGGAATTATTGCTCCCGACCGATAGATTTCAGTGTTAGGGAAACAAAATATCGTGAAAAATCGTATACTCAAAAATTTTTAAATCCAAACCAGTACTTTTGTGAAGCCCAATGAGAGAAAAAAAAATCAGGAAAAGTTTGGAAAAATTCAAAAGCGAGTTGAATGTGGGAAGAGTAGCGAAAACGGAAAAAAAATCGTACACTTAAATTTCAAAACTACAAAACAGTACTTGTATTAGGGCCACTGAGAAAAAGGGGAAGTTTGAACAAGAGGCCCAGGGTCCTTTATGATCAGCTAGTATCACATACATGTGGTCTTGGTACACAAAAGTAACTTCTACATTATGGCTTTAATTCAAATGACTCACTGTACGCATGACTATTTCATGCAAGCACTAAATGTTCAATGTACTCATATCACATCCATCACAACGGTGCATTTGGGAAAGTGCACCGAATGACCCAAATGACCTTGACATCTTCAAGGTTAAAAGTACCCTTATGCATACAACATACACTGCAGAGGCCCTAATTTTCATCAGTTTTGCTCTATAATTGAACCTTTTTCGAGTTATGTCCCTTGTTTCGGAAAATGCACCGAATGACACCAAACGACCTTGACATATTCAAGGTTAAAAATACCCATATGCATGCTACACACAGTCGATGCCCAAATGTTCGTCCGTTTCGCTCTACGGCTCAATATTGAGAAAAGTGCACCGAAGGACCCCAGAATGACCTTGACGTGTTCAAGGTCAAAGGTACCCAAATGCATAGTAGATACGTTTCCGATGCCCAATTTTTTGTCCATTTCGCTCTACGGTGAGCTCTTTTAGAATTATGTCCCTTTTTTCGGAAAAGTGCACCGAATGAGTGCACCCCAAGTGACCCTGACATGTTCAAGGTCAAAATACCATGTGCATGCCACATACACCTCCGGGGTCTAAATTTTCGTCCGTTTTGCTCTACGGTGAGACGTTTTTGAGTTATGAAAAAAACATTGTGAAAAGTACACTGAATAAGCCCAAAAATGACCTTGCCATATTCAAGGTTAAATGCACCCATATGCATACAGTGTACACCCCTGAGACCCAAATTTTCGTCCGTCTTGTTCCACGACGAGCCGTTTTCAAGTTGCACTCGTGTTTTTTTTTTAGTAAATTGCACCGAATGACCCCAAATGACCTTGGCATGTTCAAGGTTAAAAGTACCTATGTGGACCCCCGAGGGCCAAAGTTTCATCAGTTTTGCTCTACGAGGAGCCGTTTTTGAGTTAATCCCCCTTTTAGGAAAAGTCCATGAATGACCTCAAAATGACCTTGAAAGTTTCAAGGTCACAGGTACCCAAATTGTCATCCGTTTCGCTCTACGATGAGCCGTTTTCGACGAAATTGAGATCTTTGAATTCCCATTGGTTACAATGCAAAAATTAAATTATTAATAACTCTTAACGAACTGAAATTTAAAAATTCCAAGAAGAATATTTTTGGGGACCACTATCAGGAGCCTGTCGCAAGAATTTGGGGGCACTGAGAACTTTAAAACTGTAGAAGGGGTAACGTTTTAAAATTTTCACTCCTATAGGTCTCACGTTAACGAAAAATAAAAAGTTGCGTAACAAGTTGAAAAATGATTTTGTTTTCGAAATTCAAAAATCATCCGGGCATATTGACTAGAGCAACCCACACATACACTCAGAACCTAATAGGCGAAATAGTTTGGAAGATATTGACTTGACAGACATCAAAGTCCATCCCATACCATGTATGATTTCACCTGGTAAAATACTAGCTGAGCTAAAAATTAAAATGCGATTTGAGGGAGGATTAGCGTTTTGAAATTTTGCTTCCATAGGGTCCCATGTTAAACGAAAGCGAAAAATTAATGAAAAATTGAAAAACACGTTTTTGTTTCAAAATTTCAAAAAAAAAAGTCTGGGCGTATGTGGCCCAGAGCAAGCAACCACCGAAATTTGAAAGACATCCGCCTAACAAGTTCTGAGGTAAATGCGACACGGACGACGGAAAATCCTCATACCATGAC
>JAAUYG010055901.1_pt1 | contig 12410 bp, 11 predicted proteins | sample 7278091 | NCBI WGS metagenome assembly JAAUYG01 (sample SAMN14350201, study PRJNA611818) | marine sediment metagenome | isolation source: surface marine sediment (0.6m) | place: French Polynesia: Moorea | collected 2018-08
AGCTGTTTAAAAGTTTTGCCCCGCATTTCGTGACACATCCTTCTCTACTATTTACCGATACTGTTGAAGCGTCCGTGGATTACACATGCATGTTACTTTGTTAGCCAGTTTCTCTGTCTCTGATTACTTCTGCATAGATCTACTTGCGTGAGGGGGTGGTGCACTTTCGTATCGTGGCTAACTTGCATGCCATGTACTAGTAGTCCAATATGACTCTGTCCGCATGCTTTAATAGAGTCCAGTGTGTGGTTGCTAAAACCCAACCAATAGGGACCAAAATCACACCTGCCAACTACATACTCTAATAGCTGCCTGGGACCAGAGCCATTCATAAATTTAACCTTTCTCATTTTCTGTGCTCTGTATGGTAAACATCACATCTAAAGCATATTTTAATAAAAGTGACAGTCTCAATCAAATCTTAAAATTGACGTCAAATCGACTGCCGCAATGCCCAGTGACTGAAACTTACAGCTATTGAGGCTATGCAGTGCTGAGTACAGATTTCATGGTAGGCTTGTTTTTCTGCCAAATCTTTTACAATTATGGCTTATCATAATGAAAATTATAAGTCATTCATGTATACAGTTGCATATGCATTTTGACTTGATTGTAACCATGGTAACAGCTTGGAACCTCTGGTCTGTATTTTTTCGCATTCACTTAATTACACTGAACAGTTTAATTTATTTGCATTGATTATTGATAGGTTATTGGCTTTTCTTGTGCCTACATCTTAAAAAGTTGTACCAATATTTATTGAGAGTTGCATTAGAGTTCATTGACTGTTATTATAAAAATATTGGCAGGAAACAGGTCTACTCTTTCAATCGCTGCCTGTCATGGTGGGAAATTGGGATTAATTTTAAAGATGTGGTTGAGTCAATGATGCTATTACATACATTTTAAACATGTTTATTTTATGCAGCAAGATAAGCATGGTAGGTGCAAATCTGTGAATGATTTCTGGCCCTACTTATGTGTAGTTGGCAGGTGCGACTTTTGAAAAATATGGTCCTTATTGGATTTAGCACAACACCCATTTATAAACACCCATGGGACTCTATCATGCAGTGTCATGAATCATGACAGACCTATTTGGGTAATAATGTCAGATGTCGGCTCACTCCTGGCTTCTTCTTCTTGCCTAGAATATCATGGAGGCCCCAGCTTGACACAAGCTAGAGTAATTTTGCTTGGAAACTGTTGGAGGGAGGACAGTTGGCCGAGTGGTTAAGGCATTGGACTCTCAACCACGAGATCCTGGGTTCGAGTCCCGCCGTATGCTTAGTCTTCTGTACTTAGAGTCCCTGGGCAAGATTTGTACCCAAAATGTGCTCCGGTTCACTCAGCCGTAAATGAGAACCTGGCAATACACAGAGAAAGCTATTGTACATCGATCACCCGTGGCACCTTATAGCGTGTATCCGGGTTGTATGCTCCATTGAGGAGTTGAGAAGGTGTTGGTGTGTACAGGTGTGCCGGGGGTAATAATAATATGTAAAGCGCTTTGAGCTCGTTCAAGGATAAAGCGCTATATAAGAACTGCATATTATTTATTATTATTATTTTTAAACTGCTCATGTTGCTTTCGAGTCCAAAGTTTGTTTTGGTTTAAGGTTCTTTCTCAAAAGTTTTCTCTTCATTTTCAGGTGATGCGCATGACAACTAGAGAATAATGAATACAAGTTAGCTGGATGCACAAAACCTATACGATTGTGTCACACAGCAGACTATTGGACCAATATGATGAAACCTAGATGTCAACAGGCTAATCATGTTAATGCCAGCAGCAACAAAGAAATTTGTTGCAATGCTTGCGGTGTTCTGTTTTCCTGTAGGCAGGATCTGGTGCTTCACTATACAGTCAATTGTCCAAGCAGCCCTGGGAAAAGCTTCCAGTGTTGCATGTGTCAGGAAAAATTCCAGTCCATGAGGCAGTTGGGTCCACATGCTAAGTCTCATACATCGAGTAAATCGGTAATTAAGTGTTGCACTTGCCAGCTTGTCCTTCCACGGATGTCTAGCCTTCGAACACATTCTTTAATTCATTCTCATGAGAAACCACACAAGTGCACTGATTGTGATGCAGCTTTTGCCTACAGTTCCTCCCTTAGGGGTCATATGAGAGTTCACACTGGAGAGAAACCATTTATATGCAAAGACTGTGGTGCAGCCTTCTCCATTAAATCCAGTTTGACCCGTCATAAGAAGAAGCACACTGGCGAGAGAAATGTTTGCTGCAATGTTTGTGGAGCTACATTTGCCTTGAAGAAAACACTGAACAATCATCTACGGATTCACACTGGGGAGAAACCATACATGTGTCATGTATGTGGTGCATCATTTACTCAAAATGCTACACTGCGTCAGCATATCCTTGTCCACACAGGCCAACGCCCATTCAAGTGTGACAAGTGCTCTTCTACCTTCTCCAAGAAAAATCATTTGACACGTCATTTGTTGACTCATACTGGAGAAAAACCTTTCAAGTGTACCGACTGCTCTCGCTGCTTCACGCAGAAAGTGAATCTATCACTCCATGTTAGAAAAATGCATTCAGATTCTACAGACCAGTTGCACCTTTGCTCATACTGCGGACGAACATTTTCCACACGGTCGCAGCTGGAAAGACATCTGTGGACACACACCAAAGAATTCCAGTGTTTTCACTGTGGGATTGTATTCGGAAAAGCCTCCAAGCTACAAGCTCACCTTGATACCTGCTCCTCGGAGAAGCGATAACATGCTGTGGAATGCTTAAACCTGGATTGCACATTGTTTCATGTACTTTATGTGTAAATATGTCACAGAAATTATGAGACCACTATTAGGGCCCAAAAGAGTATTTTTGTGTGCTGCTAAACCTTTGTTTTACCGGTATATGACCACTTTTCCATGGTCTTGTACATATCGTAGGTGGTCTTATAAATTTAAAGGGAGAAATGTTAATGCCAAAACGACAACTGTTGTCTTGGCCAGTCCATAACTACATGTACATGTATGTCTAGGGTATAACGTGGTTGAATTTTGAATTTATTTGAATTCTTGAAATTCGATAAGAAGGTGTAGTCAAGGGTAATATAGGGAGGCAGAAAGTTTCGCATATGTACATCGAAACTTCAGCCTAGATGACAGTGGGGTTTGAAAAATGTTGAGTGCAACAAATGTTAGTTAGTAGCCAGTAAAGGTTTCTGATTACAATCACAGCCTGCCTTGGATTAGTGTGTTGTGTTATATGCTTTATACAATGCTAATTTCTACATGGATGTGCTTGTAGTTCAATGTAGTATGTGGTAGTCGCACAAGTCAACAGTACCACATGTATTAGAACATTTTCACTTTTTGAGGTATATGTTAAGATATATTGCAGGCAGTTGTCTTGTGTACAAATATGATTCTTCAGTATATGTTTTTCCCAAATATGTATTGGCCAACATGACGTCAATGTCATGTCTTGCATGTATGCGACAAGATGGTTGTCTGAAATTAAATAAATCAATCATTTATTCGTTCTTGCAGTGAACTGTTCCTCCAGTGCACCATTCTACCTTATTTGAAAAAATGGTGGATGTTAGTACATGCATAGATATTTTTGGTCTTAGTCATGTTAAATAATATGAAGTTTTATCGTAGCTGACACTGGATATTGGTAGCCATCGGCAGCTTTTGGCCATCACTGGCCTTCACATCACCACCCATGAAGAAGCCCAGTGATGCCTGAAACCTTGGGAATCCATTCTCATCTACCATGGCTGTGGCAAGACTTCATGTGGATGTTAATGTTTAACTTGTATGTTTGCAGTTCAGTTTTGACATCACTGATCAGTGGGAATAGTACACATACCTGTACTGATGCCATGTTACTATATTTAGATACAATGGTCTCTCTGTTAGTGGCCACTCTCAAGAGGGGCTACCCTCTCTAATAAGGCCATAAATGGCGCTACTACTATAAAATATCAAATACCGGTATATTTACTTCTCCCTCTCATCGAAGGCCACCTCTCTAATATGGCCACAATTTCTTGGCAAATACGGTGGCCAGTTATTAGAGAGGGACTACTGTACAAGCTTACATGTACTGGACTGGACCCCACATTCAGACCTTAAACTAAGATCACGTCAGAAGTAAGACACATGGCTGAGCCACCTGCAGCAGCTGAGGTGCCTACAGTAGCTGAGCCACCTGCAGTAGCCGAGGCGCATATTCCACATGCCTAAGTTTCTCAATCATGATTATTGCACATGTATGTTGATGGGACATCTAGGATGTGTAGAGGAAATTAGTGATGAAGAAAATATCACTATAACAATTAACGAAAATTATATACATGTATTTATTTTTGAACCAGTGTTTCATATTATGTGTACGTGCCTACAATACCAGTTCGCGTACACATGACTGTGTTATTTTTGATCTGGGTTGATATTAAAGTGACATGTCATGACACAAATATTTGTGAATTGCATCATTTGTACTTTTGTATGTCCACGACCCATTGAGCCTGAAAATATAAGAAATAAATTGTTTCTTTGTGATTGATCCTTAAACTTTAGATTTGGATTCTTTTTGCCAAAATGTCATTTTAGTAGACAGAGCCACAGGTTGCACCTTAATTACCATGCTTACTGTAAATATGCGTAAATGAAAATGTAAGATTAAAATGTAAGAGTACAATTCAGGGCTTTTTTACATCCATTAATATTTATCCACGAGTATTTATCATTATGTCAACAAAGCACATTCCAAGCTTTCATCATGTTCATATGAAAATTAAATTATTAGTCTGTACAGTACCGGAACTCCAAACGTGCAAAGACAAAAGCTTCATAATTAGAATACCAGAAATATGACCTCTTTGCCACTTGCGCTGCTCTCCCCATGGCAGTATTGTATTATTTGATGTTCACCAGATATATTCGCCCCTTGACTGTGTTGACCTACTTTTTTGTCCAGCTCCAAAGGAATTATAACTAATTGTTGCATACAGAAGTCAAGAACTCTAATACAATTTTAAAAGTATTGATGACAAATAGTGTGCTATATATGTAAACAGAAAGTTTGAAAACAGTAAAAGATTCCAATTTAATAAGTCTCAAAGTTGTCTCATGTTCTTCATAATTAGTATGGTGGATATTCTGCATGCTCTGTAATGTTTACTCTTTAACACTTGAATAAATGCCAGACTCTCATCTGATATTAAAGTTCACACACATACAGTGGTCCTTTCAAAGGACACTCCCTAGAGAGGGCACCCCTCTAGAAGGGACACAAATTCTTGGCAGCAAGTACCATCAATCCATTGATGTTCCCTCTGATCAAAGCCTCTCTAATAAGGACAGTTTATTTGGCAGAAGCGGTGCCCTTATTGGCTGATTAAAGGGGCAGTGTAGTGCATGATCTCTTAGTGGCCACTCATGACAGATGCCATGCTAATGACACCAACAATTTTGTTGCAATGTAGTCTCCCTATACAGTGGTCCTTCTATTTTAAGACCACCCATGGGACCAAGAAAATATGGTCTTATATTGCAGGTGGTCTTAAAATAAAGGTCATCTACCACACAAGAGTGGCGTTTTGGGACCAAATCAGGTGGTCTTATAATCAAGGGTGGTCTTAAAATAAAGGGTTGTAAAATAGAGGGACCACTGTATAGCAAAGTCACGTACCCTACATCTATTTTTGTCAAGAAGCTTCGACCACAGAGAGGTGGTCTTTGGTGAGAGGGAGAGAACTTAAAATGCATTAATGGCAGACTCCTGTATAAATATAGAAATTGTCAAACATGGAATACAAGCAAAGTTTATTGGAATGTATGTGAAACATGAAGAAAAATAGCTCATTGTAGCCTCATAGCGAACACTGCGGAATTCAAGAAAAGCTTAAATCCTTTTTTCTTCTGTAAGTTATTGTCATCCCCCTATGGAATATATATATACACAATCTTTAAAATAAATACACACAGCCAAAAAACATCTATCATGGAAAAAACACTTCACACGATTCCTCCCAAAATCGTAACTAGGAGGCAATGGTATTGTTTAGCCGGAAAACCAGTGGCTCCTCAAGCCGTTTTACTACCTTTTTTACACCTTCTGACTTGACCTGACATGATGACATGGCTTTTGGATGCAATCATATCTGGTCAAGTCAGAAGGTGTAAAAAAACTAGTAAGACGGCTTGAGGAGCCAGTTTTTTTGGCTATGGTATTGTTATGACCTGCATAACTTTGTTCTAAATTACCGGTACGTATAATCATGATAATTGAATCAGTGATGGTATTCTGCAGCTTTGAAATATTTCATTAACATGAACCAGGAGCACTGCCATTGCTAAATGCACACCACACTAGCATGCCGATACCAGGAGATGAAATCGGCTTGTTACGAATTTCGTTTTCTTTCGTGACTTGAACACTGTTATAATCATTCATTTTGCTTGGTATACTTCTGTACTAATCGCTTCTGCACAAACCTACATACATGGAACAATTCAACAGAAGTCCAAGGTCTAAAATTAAGTTCTCTGTAAAAATTATAATTCGACTGAACACATATCATGCATATTGAAGCTGTAGAAATAATGCCATGGTGCATATGCAACAAACCTTATATGCAATCCGTAAAAGGTACCTGACAAGGTATAGATTCTTGAATTGAAAGATAGGTTAAGTAGGGCTCCACATGGCTCCAAATAATTTATGCTATGTCACACGTCACTTTTTATTTTTCCCCTATGTCCCCATGTCACTTTTTATAAGACCTTTTCTACAGTTTTTATAAAAGGCCACATCGGATTTCTACAACTTTTAAAGTGGCCATGCCGCACTTCATTTTTTACCCATGTGGAGCCCTTTAATTGACTACCACAAAATATAATGCATAATCTATTTGAATATACTGCCCACTCACAGTACAATACTATTCTGCAACTTGAATAAATAGTTTGAATGACAAAATTCTGTAGCAGAAATTATAATCCTCCCGAGATACATTACAGCCACGTATCATGTATAAGTATGTATATTAGCAAAAGAAAAACTCTGGAATTAGTATGTGTATGAGAAGCATTTTTCTGGTGTACAATATATTGAACATATAATTAAGACCTGGAATGTATAGTGAGTAAAACTGTAAAACACTATCAGATTATGGTAAATGTTCTGAGGTACATGTATAGAACATTGAAACCAAGTACAAACATGTATAAAGATCCCAGCAAATAAGTAGATATTGTATGGCAACCGAAGTCAGACTTCACCGACATGGTCTCTTTGAGGTCAGCTTTAATGTATATGCGTGTGTTCACTCCAAACCTCAAACAAAATATTTTGGCAAATAAATAGTTCATTTAGTTTTAAAGTTTTTTTTTTTTAAGAACACATCCATTCAGGGTTACAACACATACACATGTAATATATAAATGAGGTCAGCAGAGATCAGCAAGTTGTTTGGTCCCCTCACCAGTCAGTACGTTAAATAGTCCATTATCACATTTTGCTTTTCATATATAAATATGCAAATAACTGGCCTATTTCACAATTTCAGCAAGCTCTCTGCAAATCAGGTCCAACATAATTTGGCAGAGGCCCTGAATAAATTCTGTTATCTGACTCCATACTTAACAGCATAGCTTACTGAAGTGATCAGCAGTATTAGTGCTATCCAAATTATTTGATGTTACGTACAGTAGTCTTAAAATTTAACGATCAAGAAAAATCAAATATGGTCTATGAAGCTATTCATACCTTTTTCACAACATGGCATTGCTCTGGATAGCTGTATTATACTGCTACTTCCTACTTGCCAGAGCTTAATTGCATATGAACTCACGGTCACGATCATATTCTATATAGTCATGTCAGCCTCTATATATGTGCTTATGAAGATTAATATTCATCACAATGCTTATGAATATTGTTAGAGTTCAAAAAATATAGCTGATCAGTACTATTTTATTATAGAATCTTTCATTGCTAACAGGTTTGATTTTTACATGGGATTACATACCAGAAACAATATAAAGAGAGTTTTCACTACAATGGTCCCTCAAAAAAATCGTTTGGTCCCTCAGTGAGTAAGTAATTACATTCGTTATTATTGGTACATGTACACGTATCAGTTAGCTTTAGGTTTTAGATCCACAAAGCTCATGGTTTTAAATGTTCTGCATGGTCACACATGATCGATTATAACCCGTTCGTCCATGACATGTAAAAAATAATTAAATTTCTACATTTTACTTTAAATGCCCCATGCATTATCTGCATTGGCATAATGTAATATATGGTACTGTGTAAAATAGCATTTTCTATTGAACCTTAAATGCCCATTGGCAGAAAAACCACCAATTATACTATATGTACCAGTAGTTACAGCCATACACCCACAAACTGGAGAGTGCATATCTATTATTTTTGAAGAAAAAAGTCAAAGCCTTTATAACAAGCAGTCAATACCACAAGCTACACAAAATAAGCTAAAAAACCATCAACACTCCTCATGTGAAATTGTTGATTTAAATATGGGAGCCATCAAATCTCCCAATTGGTCAAAATATTTATAAATAATTATGTACAAGTGCTCCATTACCATTCTTCATTTGATTTTATTTGTTACATTTAATCACACATGTATACACAAGTCAACATTTTGTTGCACATTATCAGCAGCAGACCAGTGAAAACCAATAGAGGCTCATAATATACATATATGCATGGACTGGTAAAGTTACAATTTTAAGAGCTACAAATTTAAAACTTGCAAGAGGAAAATATGTCATATGCAATAAAAATACAAAAGTTTAATGATGTGAGGGTACCTCATTTTGCAACCATCTTGGAGCTAAATATACCGCATCTCAATAAAGATCCCCTCCCAAGAGCAATACCACAACTGCATTTGGAATGTTTAGTAGTCTGAGAATTACGACCACCTCACAATTAAGACCACCTGACGATTAATACCAGTTAGTGACAGTATTGTGGATGGTCTTTATTTTGATATTTTATTGTCCTTGGTTATGCATTAATTAGTACAATCAGTACAATTAGTATCAATCAGACTTGTACATGCGGATACCTAGAGGTAGTTTTTCCCCTACCGGTGCTTAACTGAGTACTAATATTATATACAGATGTGGACCATTGTATCATAAATGAAATAAACAAACAAAATTGGTTGAATGTCTATATATGACCATTACATCCTGTATTGCCCGACTCATCTTTTGCAAATCTTAAAGATCCTCCTATTTCTAGAGAATTATATTTGCATGCTTAGTCCACAAATGCATAAAATAACGCTTATAAGAGACTTCAATGTACAAAAGGTGTAGCACTAAAGCTTCCATACAATAAGCATGTTATACTATTGTCATTGACATACACAAACACAACAGTCGTTTATACAGTCCTCTATTATACGATAAAACCTGTCTTGAGAGACCACTGCCAGAGACCACCTCTCTTGAAAGACCACATATTTCCAACAGAAGAACCTATATTTCATAGAACTGAACCTGTCAACAGAGACCACCTTTCTTGAGAAACCACACTTTTAAGCCCAGTGGGATAGTCTTTCAAGACAGGTTCTACTGTAAAACCACCCAACAGAACTTTGACAATGTTTATGGCAACTTATCTTGCAGTGTCCAGTGTAAAGGCAGGTGGTCTCAAACTAAAAGCTTTAATAGTACACAATTTTGACCCAAATTAAGTTTGTCCTTTTTGTAAACTTATTAAAGGCTCATAGTGGTTGTAAAACAGCTAGAGCAATCAGTGTACACCTAAAAGAAGCAATAGAATATACATTTTTATCAGCCATGTTCTAGATGAAAGTTTCTCCCTAACCATTTGTGCAGCATAAATGTGAAATTACTTATCCATAGTAAAGTTGAATGCAATAATTGGCTGTGACCATTATTAAGGATGCTTTCTATACAAATACATAAATATACACATATGTACCAGTATAAATCTCTAATACCAAAAGGCATTAAAACTTGAGTTTGATTGGTCACCAGAAATTGCAAGTTACTTTTTTGAAAACTTCATGAAGACGTTTATTCCACCCAGGGTGGTCCGCTGAAGGAAAGGCAGCCGTTACAGTGTTGCTTCCATTTAATATCTGGTCTTGTAGAGATAGGCCGTTCCAAGGCAGAGCAAGCCAGGCATGATTAATGATGGCAGAACAATAGCTGAAAAACAAGAGAATTTCAACATCTTTCATGAATAGCTTAATACTTGTAAATTTTGCTTCAATATTTGGTAATCATGATTGAGAAATATTAAAACAAACATCATTGCAGATATACTCTCTGCAAACTGATTTGATGGTATACATGTACATGTAGCTTGAGGTTTATCATGAAACTCATCCACAGGACAACATGACTTGTATAAACATTTACTTTTTCACACTATACTCTGTATGTGTGTGTATTTATGATATATATATTGGAAGAGTTATGGTCATCCCTCATCCCTCTTAAAATGTTAAAACATTTCATCACAAAATGAAACACATGCAAAACAGGTCACACTGGTCCTAAAGGTAAACATTCTTTCCTGTGCCCCATTCCTATGGTTACCTAGCTCCCTGTGTGACAAGTCTTCCCTGTTACCATGGTTACTTCCCTCTGAGACAGGTCTGTCCCTGTTACCATGGGTTACCTAGCTTTCTGTGAAGCATGTCAGTCTCTGTTGCCATGGTTACCTCCCTGCAAGCCAGGGCGGCCCCTGTTACCATGGTTACTTCTCTGTGAGATAGGTCTGGCTCTCAGTGTTACCATAGTTACCTATCGCTCTCTGTGAGGCATGTTAGTCCCTGTTACCATGGTAACCTACCTCCCTGTGATGCAGGGTTGCCCTTGTCACCATGGTTACCTCCCTGTAAGGCATGTCAATCCCTGTTACCATGGTTACCTACCTCCCTGTGACACAGGTCCTCCCCCGTCACCATCCTCTGCGTGTTCCTGGTCGCTACCGTCACCACCAGCTATGGCTTTCAGCACAGCGTTCTTCCTCTCTGTTGTTAACTGGCTGAACTGTTCTGGAGTCACCCTCAAGGCCTGCTTCCGGGTCATAGCCTCTAGCTGTTCAATGCTCAGCTCCTGAAATTGAAAATGGTTACATGTCTAATTGATTTGATGTTGATATACAGGGTACTTTTGCAGATTAGTGTTCCATATTAGTCTCAGGTCATTCAGTGCATTTCTGATTTTTCTGGATCTTCTTAACAACCTTGTATCTTGAAAACGGCTGGTCTTGGAGTGGAAGAGACCAAATTATGACCTCGGGTGCAAGTACTTAGCGTATTATAACAAGGTACTTTTGGCTCTTACATGTTCTAGGAAAGTCTTAGGTCATTCAGTGCAGTTCTGATTTTCAACAGGACTACGTATAGTCACATTGGTTACACAACTATTAACTACATACTAGCTAGTAGGCCTATACCTGTCCAGCAAGTCACCAATCAGGGCATCAAGGCCCCTAGGCCTCTTGTTGTCCAAGTAATCACTGCAGAAAACCCTCTGATTCTTTATGTTTTATTACCACTGTGTATGTAAAATGTGTTTAGTTTTAGCAAAGGGCCTTGCCAATTGCATTACACAGCTTTCGAAAAGGTCTTTCACATAACAAGTGGTTCTTTTGTTTCTGCGGAGTAAATATTTCATAATATACATGAATGCAAAATTGCATAGTCATAATCGATAATACTATACCTTGAACTTTTCAGGGTGAATAAGAGGTATGGCATCTCGGCTCCAGCCTTCAATGTCATCAGTATCTGCATCCTGTAGGTCAGACACTGACAGGCCAGCTGGAAATACAAATAGCTTTCAACATTATACTTCATCTGCATGATCAGATTGCCACAGATCCATTGAGCTGTATGTACCATAACATGTTGTGTTTAGAATTTTATCTTTTCCATAATTTTCTGTGTAAATTTCAACCACTTGATGATCTACCCAAAGTACAAATAAATGTATACCGTCATGTTTTTTTTTTGTTCAGAATTCAATAAAGACCACCCCAGAATTAAGACTACTGCACAATTAAGACAACCCCAGAATTTAAGACTGCCCCAGAATTTAGACAACCCCAGAATTAAGACCATCCAGAATTAAGACCACTCCAGAATTTAATTTTAAGATTGCCCAGAATTTAGACAACCCCAGAATTAAGACCACCCAGAATTAAGACCACCCCAGAATTAAGACCACCCCAGAATTTAATGTTAGTATGTTCGTGATGTTGACAGAAATAAAGAATAGTGATATGCTACCTCAAATATTAGTTTTACATTTGCTATCTGTTTGTGACTTTATTATGGTTCAAGACAGTTCAAGAAGTATCTACAGTCATTTTACATGTGCATTAATCATACTTAAACCTGCAA
>JAAUYG010068083.1_pt1 | contig 12410 bp, 16 predicted proteins | sample 7278091 | NCBI WGS metagenome assembly JAAUYG01 (sample SAMN14350201, study PRJNA611818) | marine sediment metagenome | isolation source: surface marine sediment (0.6m) | place: French Polynesia: Moorea | collected 2018-08
AATATTTTGTAGTATTGCCAAACAGTACAAGAACAAAGTTCCCACAATTAAGTGTGACATCTCATCGCAAAATATGCATTTCATAAAAAGCCTTCCAGTAGAACAAAATCATCTTTATTGTAGGACATTTTGCGCATCATTTTTCAATTACAACAAACAAAGTAACTAGTACCTGCCCATATTTCTTTATGCGATCGCCATTACCCACTGATGCATTCCTTACATCGGGTTCTACTTGTTCACTTTGTCTTACTATTATATACTTGGGAAAATATTGTGGCGTCCGGGTACGGTGCGTGCGTCGGTGCGTCGGGAGCGTGCTGGGCGTCTGTCTGGTTGTCTAGGGGATTTCATCGGCTCGTCGCCCTCACTCCCGTCGCCTCCGGATCCGTTGTATCTTGGACTACCTCAGTGGAGCCTGCCCGTTGGCACCCCACAGCTTTCCTTACTACAAAAGCTTTCTACGGCAGTGATTCGGGTCCACTGCAGTGCAGTGATCTCGCAGTCTTCTCTCATTCGTCGGTCGTCCTGCCTATTCTCTCTCTCTCTCTCTCCCTCTCCCTCTCTCTCTCTCTCTCTCTCTCTCTCTCTCTCTCTCTCTCTCTCTGTCTACTGCCCCCCCTCAGCAGGAACCCCACGTGGCCCACCTCAGCAGGAACCCCACCTCAGCAGGAACCCCACGTTCCCGGCTCAGCGGGCCCCATCAGGACTGTCTGAACCCTTGATCCAACTCGAACAGCAAGGATCTTTATTGGCGTTGACTCGTTTATTGGCAACGACAACTACACGATAATGCTCACTCCGTCACTCTCTATACGCTCACATGCTAATTCAACAACCTACGGTTCAAGTCACGTCTCAGCAGTCCATCAGCTAACTGTCTCCTTTCAGCCGGAGCGGCTCATCTAACCCTGGCGGTACAAGGTGGTCGCCACACCCTCTACCTATGTCCTACACATCAGTATGACTGCAAGTCCCGCACCCCCGCTACGTTGCAGCGCTACACGGGTCCTCGATCTGACTCTAAGTCTGGCCCTCTGTGTCTAAGTTCTCTCCTAATCTTGTTCCAAGTCTAAGTTCTCATTCAAGTTCAAGTCAATCCCTGTTGTTTATGGTTCTATTTATACTAAACCACCTGCCCTCTGCAGGTTACTAAGGTAACCAAGGGCGCCCTAAATCTTAGCCAATCAGAAGAGACCGAACGTTCGATTATGTCTGGGGCCTGAACACCTGATTGAACTGGTCATTCTTACATGATTTCCTTTACCGGTACATAGCATCTCTGAAAGCTAATTAGGGGCCTCGGACTGACTTTATCCTAACAGAACACGTTATTATCTTTCCAAAAAGACCAAACATGACGTTCTTACCATGAGTATTCCCTAAGTTACCATTTGCCGGCACGCTATTCCCAACCCACCAATACTCTGTCGTTTTTCCAAGTCCCGACCATCGGGGGTTTGGCTGCGGGGTCTGTACTGAACCTCCTTTACATCGGATACCCTCGGAAATGGTTACAGACAACACTTTAGACCTAGTGCTACCTAATGATCAAGGGAAACACCTCCCCCGATGCCGATTACAGGGTACCAATGGGATCGGGCCTGGCTAGTATACCAGATCGGGCCTGACGTGTCCCCGCAGGGGTGACGGGACAGTCTATCTGACTGCCTCCCCCGCGACTTTCCTAACCTTTAGGACTGTCCCCGATGGCTATTCTAAACCTAAAATAAGGATATAACGGTAGCTCTGACGCTACATAAATCCGTCCCTCTTTCCTTAGGTCACTCCTGGGACCGTGCTACACTCTGTTACAATCACACAATGTAGGGAGCAGCCACTGGTACTCCGCTAACTAAGATACAATTCAACTTGTTAAAAACCTCTAACTGGCGACCACCTTTGAAATACGTTCACAATACTATTACCAATACCTGCTGAGCGTGACCAATACACACATACCCTTACACACACAAAGACCCTTAGGGTCACAAACACTTGATACATTTAGCACCATACATCAGTACCACGACTCACCAAGTGAGTCGACACAAACAATAATACTGAGCGTGTATCACTGTTTATGGAATGAGCAAACACACATAAGTTTTCACACAATTAGCAAACCTGAGGCAGTAAGGATTATGGACGGTATCATTACTGTTAACTTGGAATGTACGTCAAACGACTGTAAAAGCACCACTTGGATAAACAATAAAAGAACTAGCTACAACTAGTAAAATGATAACAATACAAAATGTACACACATGCAAGCGCGATTTTCCTATGGCTAGGTACAGCGGGGTAAGGGAGGTCAATAACTTTGACAAAGCATCCCAATACCGAGTACATCCCTTTGGTTTACCCGTAATCCTACGAAAATTAACGTCGGTCCCTTCCCGATGTTCTAAACAAAACATTTAACATGTCCTGAGAACCGGCTGTAACGTTAAACATTAACCCCGATACTACGAGATAATTGTTAAACACTTACATGGACCAGGTAGCAGTAGGCTACCCGCTGGCGTTTTCCAAGTGCTATGTGCCGCACGCAGTCACCACTAAACCGGGGCCCCAGTCACATCAGCGTGAAGAATGGCCACCATTTAATTATGGTTCAGACACTCGCGGTATAGGGAATACTGGAAATTACACAAAGGGTCCTACTTTAATTGGGAATAATAACTAAAACTTAGTGCCTTGGCACTATTGTTACAGGGGCCTAACAACGGTGGAAGGTGTGTCAAACACTGTGACCGAAAGTGTCCTCACCATTGTCACTTACAGGCCAAACTCCTCCGTAACGCGTGGCGACCCGACCCGCAGTAACCAGTGCAACTACACACACCAGAACAAAATTATAACTTCCAGCCAGTATCCTACTTGCTAAGCTATATTGAGCGCTACATTACTGTGCCATTATACTTTGCATTGAACTGGCACTGCATAAGAAAATAAGGCACATATATATCACAGAATTGCATACTACTTGGCTCTGTAAGGTTCGGTGGGCAATGTCTCTACACCAAAGAACCATAAAAATAAAACACATACATATAAACACTACCTACTAACCTTAAACCAAGTGGTGTCCAATTTTATGGGTTCATCATGAAAGTTTGTGTTCCCAGAGAGAACACCACAGAACAAGATTCCTTTCCAACGCATAGAAGGGTCCAATCTTCTGCGAAGTCCTGGATCCCACGAAGTCCATCTTCTGCAAAGTCCTGGATCCCATGAAGTCCATCTTCTGCGAAGTCCTGGATCCCACGAAGTCCATCGGGGTCCCGTTCCTTCGGGGATATGGCTAGATCGGGCCTGCGTTGGGGCATCCTGCATTGGGGGTAGGCCTGATGGTCTCTGAACTTTGGCAGAATGGGGTGTCCTTTATCTGACAGGCCCACGTCTTTCGCGGACCAGGTTGTCTGGAGTTTTGCCTCTACATTCTCCCGATCGGTGACAGGTTTCGGTTGCTCCTGTCAGTTTCATACTCTCGCTCATACAGTCATACCGATGACAATGGGTGATTTTCTTTTCTTTTTCGGCCCTTCTGGAAGCAGCATGGAAAGGTCCCTTCATTCCAGCTGTTGGCAGCTCAGGTCGTGCACACGAAGAATCAAACAAAAACCAAGGATCCGTCTGTTGTAGAGTCAACTGTAGGGCATGTTTTCGGTACAGGGTGAAGGCTTGCGGGTTGTCCTTTCTGTCCTCCAGCATCACCTTGGGCGATAGGGACTTCACGTTCTCTTTTCCCATTTCATCCTCGGTGGTGATCCTTTACATTTCTTTTGTAGACTCTCCTGACTTCCTCCCTCTTTCGGGAGGGAGGGAGGGTTTCCTCCCTCTTTCGACTATCACTCCTAGGTTCTTCCTTCTTTTGATGGTGACTTCTCAATACCTCCCTCTTTAGTCCACAGCTTCTCACAGCTTTCCTCCCTCTTTCGATCTTAACCCCTTCCTAGATGGAAAGTTCAGTGGGGGTCTATCGGGGGATCTGGCAGAAGCCCTTCTCATCATCCCGACGTGATGTTACTTGCTCCGACACTCCGAAGTCCAAAGTTGTCATAAAGCGTGATCCCCGATCCTTCTTTTGGTGGTTCTTCCTTTTCATTTTACGTGTTGACAACCCGACTAACATGCCGGGTTGACAGTCAGTCCCTGGGCCCTAAAGGTCTAGCCGCATCGGATCCTCTCTGGTCAGCACACTGGTGGCGTCCTCAACGGTTCCTGTCCATCTTTGGAGTTGGAGTTACCGCACACACGACTCCCTGACCTTCAGCTACCACCTCTTCCATTTCATCTAAGTCTTCCGGGCCATCCAAAGGCGGCATAGATGTCTCTGACAAGGTTGGCGAAGGTGGGCCCGCCAGGGCAGGCAGAACAATCTCCAAGGCAATGTCTGGTGTGTCCGTGGTGGGGTCGGGAGCCACCTTAGTGGGGCAAGGTTCCGAAGTAGGGGCAGGCAGCGTGGTGCACATCGGGGTCAAACCTCCTCCTAGAGAGATGGTCGGCATTGGCGGCACATACTGAGGGTAGGGATAGGGGTACATTCCCCAATAGGGCTGTACCCAGCCATCACGTAGGGGAAACCTGGAGGGGGTGGGTGCACAGCATAGGGTCGTCCAGTGGCTAGCTGAGCCGCAGAATGGACGATGGTGGTTGCAGTGTCTGCCACCCCGACAGGCGGGATGGCTGGTGGCCTGGGTGGAGCAGCGGCGGTCGGGACAAAGGTAGCAGTGGGTTGGCACATGGTGGCCGACGCCGTCAGAGATGGGGCTGCCCCGATGGTCATCTGAGCAATAGAAACTGTCAAAACCTGGGAGCTCACTACTTCCGATCCCACTGAGACAGGGGCAGCCGGTTGCGAGCGAGCCTCCGACGACTTCTTCAGGACTGCCAGGTCTGTCTCCAACTTCCCTACCCGACCCCAGCAAAAGGACAAATCTCCCACCTGTTCTGCAAGTCTCTCCCGAGTGGCCTGAAGGACGTCCTGGGCCTTCTCTTCTCGCATACTGACCATTTGTAGCTGTTCCTTCAGTCGCTCTTTCTCCTGATGAGCCTACTCAGCTCCTTGCCATAAGCCTGCCATCTGGGCTCGGAGGATATTAGTTTCGATGTCGGTCTCACTTTGAGTCATCCTGGCTCGTTGCTCCAGACGGGCTAGCCTTTTCTTGTGGACCTCCCGCTCCTGATATAGAGCGACGAAGTCTCCCAGGAGAGCCGATGCTTCCTCTACCATTGGTGGAGCTAGGTACTCAGTGACCTCATCGTAGAGATGGAACAATCCATGATTCAATCCGTGGGGAGCCTGGTACTCATAGGTTGTCATGAATCGGGTCGCTCGGGCAGCATATCCCGTGATCACCTTCCTAAGACAGTTCTCCTGGGTCCGTATATCGCCGTTGGTATTGCCTTCCCAGCGGGGACTCTGGTGTTCTGACGTCCAATAACCACGGAGGTTGTCAGGGACCGGCGACATAACATGAAAATTGTCCGCGGGGTTTCCCTGGAATCGGGGGAGGACATGGTCCAGGACTGATTGTCCACTCTCGGAGCCCGCAGTCGTGCAACTGAGACCTGAACTCCCGGCATGTTGGGGTCCAAATGGGCCCTCAGCTGTTGTCGGGGCTCCAGGATCCGTGGAGGGCAGTAGATGGTTACCGCCTCTCTCGACCCCTCTGCTGCTGCTGCCTGTTACGGCATGTGTTCATTGATGCCTGCGAAACCCTTGTCGGCCCAGGCGGGAGGGTCCCTGCCATGGGTCAATTGCCATCATTCCTCCAGAGTCTTCTCACTCCCGCTGTCCTGCCCCACACCCTTTGAGACCTCAGGCTTCTCCTCCCGCAGGGCTTCGAGCACTGGGGGAACGATCAGGTCAGGATGGTCCCAGCTCTCACTCAGGAAAGTCACCAGTTTCCTTCCCCCAGGCATAGGTAGTCCCTCACGATACCCCTCTCCTTGGTGTGCAAACTTTTCCCATCTCTGTAGGCACGTCTTCACGGCAGCACAGGGGGGGGGGGGTAGATGGGCGGCTGCAGCAACTGTTCCACTTGTCAGACAAGCCTGCTTGTTCCAACCAATGGATCCCGGCGGGGCGATCTTAACCTTTTCAGTCCCTGCACTCTTAGAGGTCTTAACAGGGCCACTGCGTCGGGGAAGTAGTAGGGTTCGTCGTCATACCTAACCAGGACAGCTATGAGGGCGCGCCCTTCCGTGTGAGGGTGGTGCCAAACCTCCTGATCCATCGGAAGATCTTTTTCTGCTATGTTCATTAGGACCCAAGGGTGACCCCAGTCATCCTATCCCGTGGGTCATCTCCCCCGCCGCATAGGGGGCAAGGTACCGTACACAGCAACTGACCGCCCTGCTTGTCGGGACTCTGTCATTACCCGGGCAAACGTCCAACATTCTGACGCCTTTTTCCCTTCCTGGACGAAGGTGTCCTCATAAGCCAGCGCAGCCAACAGGGCAACTCCCCCAGTGGTGGCCAGACCATCCCCAACGCCATTCTCAATCTCTCCACCTAAGTAATTCATGTGTAAGTGTATGAGCTGGAGCTGGCCGGGCAAGAGCAAAGCAGCCTTTTCCTCTCACCCCTTTCGTACCTCCTTCTCTCGTTGATGCTTGAGACTCGTGCCACCCCGTGGCTGTGGCAAGCGTCCCTCCCAGAAGGGTTTATCATCAATAAATTTCTTGTCGGGGAAGCTGCGGCTATACAGGTCATCCATCTGTTGGCGGGCGGCCCATCGCACTCTTATCACAAGGATATCGTAGGGGGTCTCCACGCAGGCCTTCCGATGCAGGGGGTAGTGGTTTCCCGGCTCCACGTACTGAAAGCAAGGGTTCAACCCCCAAAAGGCGGCATACTCCCGTGTGAGTCTCCCCGTCTTCAGTTTGGTGACATGTTGCCGTTATACATGCAGCATATAATAATCGAAAGGCATCGGGCTCTCCGGGAAAGACGTATTCGCACCCCTGGACTGGGCAGATGTACCACGTGGAGATGGCGGCATGGAAAGAGTTCCAGTGGGGGATGTATTCCTCTTCTGTGATAAAGTAAAGATGAGCCGTGCCCACCACAACGCACTGCGCGTGGTGACATTTATAATCAGTGCCGCCCAAGCTCCATTGGTTTGTTACTTCGTCGATGTTGAGATGAGTCCCCTCTCCCACCTCATCGGGGACATACCCTACGTGTGATGTCCCTCGGGTAAGGGCCTCTAAAGTGTTCTGCCTGTCGTGTTGAACTTGAAGTCTCCCCGACTTGGCAGGAGTAATCAAGGGGAGGCAATACACACTGCTGTAGACCAGCTGTCAGTGAAGGCCCTCTTGTTCCTTACCCAGGGTGCACGGGTGCTCGTAGGTGAGTGCTACGGCGTCACTGAATGGCAAGACTTCTGCCGCTGGCATCACGGTATGCAGGTAACCCCCCGAGGGGTCCTCTCGGCACCTCTGCAGCGTGGCCCTCCAATCGGGGTCCCCTTGGATGGCTTTGTCTGTCTTCCACATGTGCTTGAGGATTTCTGGCTGTTCTCCGGGGTTTCCCCAGGACTTCTGATGTTTCAGATCAGCAAGCTTTGGCCGCAGGGTTCTCCCACAATATGTCGGGGCATTGGGCAGGATTCCTCTTTTTGTTGAGGCTCCCGTCACTACCTGCGGGGATTTGCATCGGCCCCAACTCCCTAAGTTCATCCGGCCAGTCGGGATGATAGGTGGTTGGTTTGACCTCGTCCTTTGCCCAATAATAGGTCCAGTCGGTGGCTCTCATCGACGCTTTCTCCAGACAAGCCCGATAGAGTGCTATGGTCTCCTTAGTGGTGGGGGAATCGAAGTCTTTACCGCAGGAGTTGACCAAAACACTTATCTCCCGTGAGCGCCATTGAAACGGCGGGACTTGGTAATCAAAAGGTCCCTCAGTGCTCTGGCTGGACACGGGGCTAGCTGGTCCAGCGCCTAGTGTGGGCGTCACATGGCCTGATAGCAGACGGATATGTTCCTGGTCGGGGGGCTCGATCCCTTCCTCCCCCTCTAAGCCTGTGCTCAAGCCTTCTTCCTCCGATGGCTTCACGGGTTCCCTTCCCCGGACAAGTCCAAGGTGACCTCGACTGGGCTGTGCCTCACAGGTTCGTCTCTCGGGGGCTCCGATGGTACGTTGTCGTCCAACGGCATCGTCAGCGTGGGCCCCACAGGCTCGCCTCATGGCGGGGGTCCAGACGGCTTGTCTCTACTGGGAAGCACTGTCGGGGAGTCCAACGGTACTTCTTCCTGCAGGGGTTCCACTGACTCATATCTTTCAGGCTCGGCCGCTTCCAATGCGGTTTCTTTGGTGGGTGGAGGCAGCCAATGGGGCATCTGACCAGGCAGTCTGAGGAAGGGCTTTGCTCAGCTGTGGAGCTGCGGTGACATTTAACAGTATTCTCCTGATCCGCGGCCACCTCACTTTCCTCGTGTGGAGAAAGCTGCTTTCTCTTCGGGCTGGCTCTTGGCCATGATGGAAAGTCGACAAGGAGCAATTCCGTCGGAGTCACGCACCTTTCAGCTGCAGGAACGATCAGCCCGACTTCTTCCGACCCTTCTCCTGCGTTCTTGTCAGCCTCGGGGGGTGGGCTCACCATCATGGGAGAGGCCGACATCTCCTATGGCTCCAACACCTCGTTTTCAAGGGGCAACTGCTCCTTCGTCCTGCCCGACACAGCTTCCATGTCCTTGGGGTCACCCTCTCGGTTTCCGACATCGGGGCCAGGCTCACTATCTCTGGGTGTGACGACAGGAGAGCTGGTCATAACGGGTGCTGGCTCACTGGAACGGGGTGGAGTGCCCATCCCCTCTATTTGCGCTGGTGTCAGGCCGGCACTGGTGCTGCAAGTCGGTGAAGTTTCTTCCACTGGGTCTGTGGGATCCGTCGGCCCTTCCTCTCTCTCTATGTTGCTCATGCTTCAATAATTGTTTCGTTTTCTTGTGATGTGTTGCTTGTACCGTTGCCGTGGACATTCTGACCTCTCCTCCACGCTCCAGCCATTTTGTAGGCGTCAGCCCGGGCTCTAGCGTCTCCTGATTGGCGCATCCCAGTCATGTGACCATCTTGGCTGGCTCGGCCACAGGCTGGCTCGGCTGAAGGGGGGGGGGGCATACAGTATCAGATGAGTACCCTTCGTCCATATTTTTTCAGGCTGCTGGGTTTTCCCCTAGCTTGCTCGGTATCTTCCATCCTCTGCACAGCATTCAGGTTCACAATTGCTCCCAACAAAATAATTGTTGCCTTAACTGGTCAACTGGCCAACATACGTCTTCTGTACATAAGTTTTCCTTGGTAAACCGTGTAAGCTAACACCCTTAGCTAACTCTGAATAAATAACATACAGGCCTTCTGTACAGCATCCATGCAGCTTTCAAACATCCAACAATCTCCTAATAATCTTGACATAGACTTGTTTTCAGTCCAGCCTTCCATTCCTCGTGTATATTTTATTAGTTGAAACAGGTAATCCTGTAAGTTCAGTTCTCTTTTTCTCAGCTGAGTCTCCATCTGGGGTTGTGTCTTGTCACTTCTCCTGATTTTTAAACTCTCGATCGTCTCAGTCCACAAACACGAGATGTACGTTAAGGTGCGGGGTTGGTTGTTTCAATTAAAATCCTCTCCAATTGCACAGTAATCTCATCCTTAGACACGCTCACACCATACCGTCGGGATGAAAAGTAGCTCAGCGGGGCAGTCCTCTGGCGAATCTCTGTCTTGTCCCTTTGGCAAGTGTCAGTCTTTCGAACCCAGAAGGCCACCTAAATCAGCTTGTAGACTCGATTAGTGCTCCATACATGACTCTAATTTAATAGTCGTGGTCACCACTCGTCAAGCCTACACACTCCTATTTAGCATGCACCAGCCTCCTATAGCGCATGCTGGTGCCACGGGAATAGGCACGATCGTGCCACACCGGGGGTGGAAATTTTCTGAATCAACCAATCCTCAGGGGTGACGGTTTCTCGGCTTGTATGAGTTCTAGGGATCATAAACTGGCACTATATCCTAACATCTACATGCACAGGGCAGGAGAAATAGGCCTACTGTCTCTGGGTCTCAGTGTTGGTTTATCATCGTCCTTCAGGGGCCCCCGATGTCTCTAATCGGGCCGCCCATACGGCATCGGGGAGGGAGAGTCAGCTACTGCAGGTATTCCCAACAGGATACTCCTAGTCTGACCTTACGTCTTTATCCTGCCTCTCCACTCGGGGATGTAGACTATTTCTTAGTCCTTCTGGCATCAGGAATAAAGGTCTGTGGTCAAGGGAAGGCTGTGGGGTGGGGCCTAGCGTGCACAGCATAGTAACAAGTATCAGAGCGTGAGCTACTGCAGGCATTCCCGACAGGATGGTTCCTGGTCCGGCCTTACGTCTTTATCCTGAGCGCCCGATAGAAGTTTTCTTCCACGACATACACGCGACCTCCACTCCCGCCAAGTCAAGTCCTTCACAAGTGGGCAATCCTATCCCATACTTGGAGATAGAAATTGAAAAACTGGGGGGGGGGGAGGGGTGCATGGCCTAGAATTTTCTCTCTTCTTCCCTCCTCCCTCACTCCGACCGTCCCCGGTCAACTCACCTACGTATGCTTCTTCTGGTTGGTAAGGAGCCCATCCTTAAACAACTTCTCCGTTGGGGCTTAATCCTGGCTCCCATTCTGCAGGTAAAGTTTCCTAGGGCCCTTTTCCAGGAATACAGGGGTGGTATATTTATGTAGTGGTCAGGCAAAACCACTCCCAATTATGTGGTGGTCAGGCAAAACCACTCCTGAGGCACATTGGGCCAGTTAGATCAGGTACCCCTTCTTTGTTGGCCTCACCCGACCACCTATCACGTGGTCACAATTCGTTCACACTCTCCACGCACTGTCTGCACACACATTCCTTTTCTTAACGGGTCTAGGAATATCATAAATAGGTCCTCTCCAGCTTCCAACTAGATAAACTGGAGAGGCCCGATGAACGTTGAACTTTGAAACATTTTTGACATGGCATGTGGCCTGCACGCAATACTGGGACACGTGGCTGGTATGTCCTAGGATTAGTCACCTCTGCCTGCGTGACTGGTCAGTGGGAATCCTAGCAGTGCATACTTTTGGCGACAGAACACTCCCAGTTCCCTCCCTGGATTGCAAAGTCCCCGTCCTCGACTTCACCGTGGTAAATCTTCGACATCTCCAAGGAATCAGAGGGGCACAGGTCCTTCCCCAATAACTGGTAACATCCAAGCTTTACCCTCCACACTCTACAGTGCGGGTCCCTAGCCTCGTCACATAACTGTCTCAGCACTCAGCGGGCTGTAGAATTCCCAACACTGTTCGAGGGGGTGTAACTGGTTGACATCAAAACGTTGGGTCGCTACCTCCCGTTGGGTTTCTAGGAGATCGCTATTGCGGGCTGGGAAAACTCCTACTGAGCGTGACAGCTATGACGATGATCGGGCACAACCAGACAGATGGTCCAGTCTGTGCCTGGGTAAATGGCAGCACTTGTAACCTGCGGATTGGGGTGTAACGTTCTGGCTGTTTGCACGATCGGGTCCCTCTGCAGGGTAAAGGAACTAGTGATCAGCTTCCCGTTGATGTTTCAGGTATCTCTGGGCAAGGGTCAACACATACATCTGTGGGCTTGACCTCTGGCTTGGCATCAGGACCATCTGAGTCTGCGGGGATGGCTTGCAACTGGTTGGACCCATCTTTGGGACACGGTATCGGGTCCGTCTAAGGTTCTGTGCTGTTGGCCGATCCAGTAAACAACTCTTGGTCGGGGCCTAGGGTCGAATCCGAGAGAATCTCCAACACCCCAGGCCGAACTTCGGGCTCAGTAGGGCTGGCGGTGTGGGGTTTATTCTATCTCCACTGGCTCCTCTGATGGGCTAGGTGCATGGGACCAGGGCTCTGTGGGTTCGGGTGCAGGGGCTGGGTCACATATCGGTGGTGGGATGTCCACTACGGCTACTGTCTGGTCTTGGAGGACTGGCTTGGAGGTTTGTGCCTCTTGGTCTCGATACTGCATCGGGCAGTCAGTCTCTATCCAGCTTTGTAGCATCTCCCCAAAATCGGGGGAGGAGGGCATCAGCTTATCCACATGCACGATCTCGTGATCTGCCTGGGGGTGGTGTTGTATCTTGTACGTCACTGGTCCCGTTTTGGCTAGGACTAACCAGGGTCCGTGGTTAGTGTAGCGCATTTTTCCTCCCTGTCGGGGGTAAGCTCTCCAGACCCATTCACCATGGTGAAATCAAACAATCCGATTTGGTTCCCCATATCCACGACGCTGACATTTGGCAGAAGTCTTGAGTGTTTTGCAGGCTCTGTTATGGGCATGACGTAAAGAATCCTTTATCCATTCCACATACTCGTAGGGGCACTCATGTTCAGGCTGCTTGGGCCC
>JAAUYG010294722.1_pt1 | contig 12410 bp, 11 predicted proteins | sample 7278091 | NCBI WGS metagenome assembly JAAUYG01 (sample SAMN14350201, study PRJNA611818) | marine sediment metagenome | isolation source: surface marine sediment (0.6m) | place: French Polynesia: Moorea | collected 2018-08
AAATTTTTGCTCCCATAGGGTCCCATGTTAACGAAAACGAAAAATATTCGTAAAAAATCAAAAAAAAAATTTTTTCAAAAATTCAAAAAACGTCCGAGCGTATGGCCCAGGAGAAGCCACAACTAAAATTTGAAAGAAATCCGTGCATTAAGTTCCGAGATAATTGCGACACGGACGGACGGACGGACGGACGGACGACAGACGACGGACAAATTGCGATTTCATGAGCTCTGCTGACATAGTCAAGCAGAGCTAAAAGTAAAAGGCATTGTACTCAAGTGAGAAAGCTTGTTATGCATATAAATATAGAGTTTGACATGTCAAAAATTACTGTTAAATAGTGCCATAAAGCTTCTGGTTACCAACTCCCAGTTTGGCCAGCATAGTTAATCCAATGTATATGATGTACATGTGCTGAAAGTTTCCAATACAGGCCATGGCTACTATTGTAATGTGATTTTCGATTTTTCTGAAAATCATCCAAGTCTATGTTGGTTACAATACAACAGTAGTAAGATATTATGCAATTGGATACTTTGATCAATTTTAATTTTCCCTCTATTTTACAACCCTCTATTTTAAGACCACCCTTGATTATAAGACCACTTTATTTGGTCCCAAAGGGCAATTTTCTGTGTTAAATGACCTTTATTTTAAGAGCACCTGCAATATTTAAAGACCACATTTTCTCTCTCCCATGGGTGGTCTTAAAATAGAGGGACCACTGTATACACGTTTCATGAGCTTTGTAGGCCTACTGAGGCTTCAGTTAGAATTAATGCTTCAATTCGAGCTTTTATGGTATGGAGGAAAAAAATGTCACTTTGTTTTTTTGCCCATACCTAGCTCTCCAACCCGCACTACAGAGACAAGGATGAAGAACAACCCCGCAAACCATTCCTCATCATAGGACCAGCCAGCCTGCTTTATAACTGGCTAGACGAGCTGGATACCTGGGGGCATTTTACTGTGGGGTAAGATTCTGACAGTGTACAGTGGTCCCTGTCTTAGTGGCCACTCTCACCAGAGGCCACCCTCTCTACTATGGCCACTAATCTTTGCCACCACTACTACAAATGTATTCACTTCTCCCTCTCACCAAAGGACACCTCTCTAACATGGCCACAGTTTCTTTACAAATAGAACTAAATAGGGTGACCTTACTAGAGAGGGACTACTGTACAATTTAATGGAACCTTATTGTTATCAACACTCCACACATGCCATTTTAAAGACCCACTAGTTAGTTTTTTGCAACCCTATGTTTCAGGCGCTATCACCAGACACACAAGAGAGATACAGTGGCCGAGTTGAGGAAAGGGAAGCTGGATGTCGTTATTACCACATTTGAGACATGTCGTGACAACATTGTGAGTAGATGGGACTTTCTGGCTGTATGTAATATCCTGACGATGCCAGCTAGGTTTCTCACTGTCAGCCTAGGGCCAGAGTTCTCAAAAATACTTAAGTCTAAGTTTTTGACTTAAGTCATATTCTTAGTTAGCCTTAAGACCTGTCTCCTGCGAGCCAAGTTTTTTGACACTTTTTGATTATCACACGGCTTGCGGATGGCAAAAAGCTGCCGGCGAGGCAGTTTTTCCAGCTAATTCTTAGCCAATCACATGGCTCAAATCGGTGACTTAAGTCAAAAGTGAGAATTAAGTTTTTAAGACCACCCCATCTATTTTAATTTTTCCATCTGGCTTAAATAAGACTGATGCATAGTGACACTGCTCTGACAGTTTTAATATAACCATTCATACTTAGACTTAAGTTCATACTTAAACCAGTCAAAACTTAGACTTAAGTATTTGACTAAAGTTGAAAGTTAAACTTAAGTATTTATGAGAATCCTGGCCCAGGTTACTGTGCAGATACAATGTAACCTCACCTTAAGACCACCCCAGAAATAAATAAGACTACCCCAGAATTAAGACCACTCACTGGATGCCGCAAAGCTACACATCAGTGTTATATTATTTCAGAATTAAGACCACCCCCAGAATTAAGACCACTTTGGCCTTGATTCTAGGGTTCCACTGTATTACATGTCATAGTCTGAATCATCCTATGAGGTTGTGACTAATAAAAAAATTTAAAGAAGGAAAACTTGCATGTACTGTGCATGTGTGGTCCCTCAAGTTTACAACCCTTTATTTTAAGATCACTTCGGTTATAAGGCTGCCTGATTTGTGTGATAAGGGTCAAAGTGTGATATTGTGTACTGTTTAACCTTTCAGACATTATGACCACCTGCAATGAAATAGAAAGACCATTTTTCTATGGTGGTCTTAAATACAAAGACCACTATATATTGTATATGTCTCTGTGGGTAACTGTTTGTTTCCTTCCTCAGGATGAAGTTAATCAGTTTGAGTGGGAGGCAATTATAGCGGATGAAGCACATAAGATCAAGGTAAACTCACTCGAGACCAGCGCTGACTGCTGATGTGAGGACTCTTGGTGAAAGCTTCGTTATGAGTGTTATGAAATGCCCTGATTTAGTGTTTTAAATTTTATAAACATTATAAATGCACATTGAATTAGTATGTTGAATTTGACTATTTACTATTCAGTATCAAATGATTACCTTTTATTTCGGTAAGCTGTTAGTATGTGCTTGTTGCAAAAATTAAAGATTGCGCAATTTATAATGGTACATACATCAGAAATACATACAGGAATAAAACAATAAGAATGCAAAATTTAGAACTGCACATTTGCATAACATTCAAATTCATAAAATTAACCTGTCCCTTTAACATGCTTAAAGGGTTTTGCAGTATGCCTTTTGTCAGTGATACTTTAGTTTTCAAACTGTTAAATCACTTTCTTACTAGATTCCTATAAACAGTTGTAAAGTATGTTGCTTCTGCATGCTTTTTGCTGGAAATAATTTCAAACTGCTCATGATGCAGTAAATTATGATCATTAGAATTTCCTGAGAAATGTATCGTTAAAGCTGTTTGGTGTTATGTTTTGGCTGACAGGGTTTGAAGGCTGAGGTCACTGTGGCACTGAAGTCGCTGCAGTGCCGTCGCCGCTATGGGCTCACTGGAACACCTCTGCAGAATCGACTGGATGAACTTTGGTGCATCATGGACTGGTAGGTGCCATGGCCATGTATGATGTAAGCTCACCTTAAGCATGTTAAGACCACCCTGGAAATAAGACCACCCCAGAATTAAGACCACTTTACAGTGGTCCCTGTATTTTAAGACCACCCATGGGAAAAATGTGGTCATGTTGCACATGGTCTTAAAATTAAGGTCATTTAACACAGAAAATTGTCCTTTGGGGCCAAATCAAGCGGCCGTATGATCAAGGGTGGTCTTACAATAGAGGGTTGTAAAATAGAGGGTCTACTGTATATGGGACAACCGAAATGTACACACCAACACTGTATTGTTTTTATGAGTTAAGACCACCTCAGAATTAAGACAACTTTGGTCTTGACCATGGATGGTCTTAATTCTGGGGTTGTGTCTGGAATTAGTATCTTAAGTGTATATACAGATTCTTTTCTTCTGAAAGATTGACTGATACTGTGAGTTTAAGACTGGTTGTACCGAAGATACATTGCATGCCGGATATATGCTGAAACTGACAATGATACAAGACCTCATCATATCCAGATATCTCACTTGGTAATGGACTAGTGGTAAATGGAAAACTTTACTGTTGTAGCTGCTAGTGCTTCACGTATGTTCAAACGGTTGGTTGCTGAAATTCTAACCTTAGATTTTAGTAAACTGTTTGCTTGAATGGGGACCCTGTGATAAACTTACATGTACCAGCTTGGCAGTAAGAATAAAGGTTATCATCAGCTATAACGGGATTTTGAGATTACAACTTAGTATTTTTTTTCCTTGTGTAAGGGCAAACCCTGGCTGCCTGGGAAGCATCAAGTCGTTTGAAGCTAACTTTACTTCAGTGATACAGACTGGACAGAAACAGGACGCCACTAAGCGTCAACTTGCCTGTGCTAGGAAAGGTAAGGAGCCCTGTCAGATATCACTGAAGTCATTGTGTAGTACATTATACATTCTTAAGTGACAATAATTAACCTCAGTGATGCACTAATGTAATATAAATAAACTAGTATATATTATAACACAAATACATGTACGGGGTAACAGTTTAATAATTTAAAATTTGGAATCTGTAGTTTTAAGCTTTACTGCGTTCTTTTGGGGATCACTTAATGGCAGTCAGTATCAGTATGGTCAGATAAGTATATGTTCCACCTAAGTTGCTTATCTTTCCACTTCAGTATTATAGTCTTTATAAACACACGTTTTTTTGTTTGTTTTTTTTTTTTTGCTGCTAGCCCAAGAGCAGCTTTCCAGTGACAGGAAGCGCTGGCTGCTACGGCGTACCAAGGCACTTATACAAGATCAGCTTCCTGTGAAAAGTAAGGCCATCATTCTGAAGTAGCAATCCCCTTTATAGTGGGCCTGGAATGTTTATTTTTGCACGTGGACCTCATGGCCTTTACTGCATGTGCACACTCACAACCCTTTTCCTATAATGAAGAAAAGGAGTGTTTGACCTACCGGTACATGTAAATGATGTCTTAAGCCCTGTGGTTTTAATTATTATTAAAAGGGTGCACCTTTTCCACTTCTCTTTCCCAACAAATGCTTTTAGTAATTTTGTATTGCAAGAAACTACAAGAAGGTATTAATCGCCTAATTGAAATTCAAAGCTAGTTTATGTGTGCCTGTGTGCTTGCACAAAGGCAGACTAGCGCTTCGCGAATGATGAACACCCAATCAGTCCTGTGATCCTTGGCTGAGCCTGTAACAGAAAGTCCTTGCAGAGCAAGCCTTGCACAGTTGCCGTATAAAAAACAGAAAAAAAATTCTAGGTGATAATCCTAGTACATCACCCTGACAAACGTTAGTTATTCTTTGAAGGCGTTAATTTCCCATCCAGTCTTAGACGTGTTATTATATGCTGTATTAATCGCCACATAAAATTTGTCATTGATATTAGTACATTAGGAGCCAGTAAAAAAGTCATGATCTACCCAATCAACGGCCTTTTGAAACTCAATGAATGCAATGAATGTTGGCTTTTTTTCTGTTATTGATTTCAAATGATAGAAGTTCGGGTGTGGATACGGTTAACACATGCCCTACTTTTTCTAACCCATTCTGATTGTCAAGTACACCTTTTTCAGTGTCTAAATACTCACAAAAGTGTTGTGTTTAAAATACTTGAATATAAGTCCGAAATAAGTATGCCTTAGTCTGCATTTGGCCACGACAGATGCAAAGGCTTGAATTTCTCATGCTGATGGTATATAAATTCATTCTAATTTATAAAGTTTCATAGAACCTCGACTTTTCAGTTGGTATGCCAACTGCCATTGTTGTTTATATTACTGCCATATATACTGTCGTATGTTGTTCATATGATATTGTGCTGCCTGATCCAGATGAGATGGTGGTGTACTGTAAGCCTACCCAGCTCCAGAAAGACATCTACAGAGCTGTTCTGGAGCATGAAGACCTGGAGTTTGTCCTCAAGATGCAGGATCCGTGTCCATGTGCCAGTGGAAACAAAAGGGGACACTGCTGTTATAAGGTAACTCTGGATGTTAGTGTACATTGTACCCAGGTGCACAGGTATACTGTCTTAATGGACACTCTACCGCGGATGGGTAGTGTAATGTTGAGCATTCAACTTGCATGCGCAAGATTGGCGGTTCAATCCCCGAAAATTTGAGTTTCTGTGGCCCTGCTTAGTGCTCAGCACATAAGGGTTAGGGACCGACTGGCTGGCTCAGAGTCAGGAATATGGTTTGAGTTGGGGCACCATGCACCTCAACCACCCCTCCACCCACCCACCCACCCCTCCCCCCCTCCCAGTGGGATCCTCCTGTAAGTCAGCACTCTAAAGAGACTGTCCCTTGGGCTAGCACAAGACTTGTCAGGTACGTACATGCCAGCACCTCCACAAACCAAACCTTGTTCTAAGATCAAACCGTTGAGCTTCATAACCTTGTTCCAGTTGCTGTTCCGAGACTGACACATTGTCAAATGCAACTTATATACCTTTATCACTGCCTCATTTACTGGCCACTGTCAGAAGAGGCCAACTGCCTTAATGTGGCCAAAAACTTTGCCGTGCTACTATGAATGCGTTTAGCTCTCCGTGTCACCAAAGACCACCTCTCTAACATGGCTACAATTTCTTGGCAACTAGGGCAGGCTAATTGAAGGGGTACAGTCAGTGGTCCCTACAATTTAAGACCACACCATTTCAGGACTTCCCTGTGTTTTTTTAGATCACCCATTGGTGACACTACTGTTATACAGCGAAACTTCTTTATGAAGACCACCCTAGGGAGTAACAAAAAAGTGTGGTCTTTATACACAGGTGGTCTTCATATGCAGGTTCAAAAACATGGAAAATATACACTGGAGACTTGTAAAATGTGGCCTTTATAAGCAAGTGGCCTTATATATAGGTGGTCTTTAGAGCAGGCTTGACCGTATTTCAATACATGTCTTAATTCTCTTACTTACATGAGTTTTATGTGAAGTTACACAAGTTATTAACAATTTATGGTATTCATGTTTATGTTTTGTACAGAAAACAGAAGATGGCTGGAGCGTTCAGTCGATCCGCATGGCATTCATGCATCTTCTCCTCAAGGCAGCCAATCACATCGCTCTGCTGCTTCCCAGCAGAACGGAAAGCGACAACCAGCAGAAGAAGGCGCGGCAGATATGCGAGAAGGTGTTTGAGAACCACCCTCAGTTTGTTCAGCAGACCAAAGAGGCATCATTCAAGACTCTCTCCAACCCAAAGTTCTGTGGCAAAATGAAGGTTAGTGATATTACAGTGGTCCCTGCATTTTAAAACCACCCATTCCTCATGAAAATAGGGTCTTAAATTGAAGGCGGCCTAAAAATGGAGGGGTGTATATACATGTATAGAGAGAAAATATAAGAGCGGTATCTCTGATAGTCTTACAATAGAGGGAAGTGTTAAAATGGAGGGTCTTAAATCGCAGGTACCGGTGTATATGTTTCATTGCAGGCATTCTGATGGCCTCATCACTGAAATCTAGTACAGTGGAACCCTTAAATTAAGACACACAAGGTCAATGCCAAAGTGATCTTTAATTCTGGTCTAATTTCGAAACAGTATAAATTGTTTTACTGGTGTGTAACTTTTGGTCAACCAGCCTTGTTTCTGGGTTTGTTTGTTTTTTCTGTGTGTGTGTGTGTGTGTGTTTGGGGGCGGAGGGTTCTTAAATGTGCGTTTCACTGTACACGTGTGCTTGCCCACATCCACTCTGTCTCATTAATTACCACAAAGAGCTGCTTTTTGCTTTAAAGCTGATTTGTTGAATGGCGCATGCCTGATCTACACTGTACTGGTAAGAATTTCTTTTTTTTTTTTGATAACAAGTCCTACACTACTTTTACGTGGTTTATTTTTTTGACTTAAAATATGTGTCTCTATATATAATATGCACAAAGTTCAGTTTGGATGATACCATCCTGTCTCTGTCACGCCAGGTGCTGCAGGGTCTGCTTGCTGTGATGCAGAAACAGAAAAACAAGGTTCTCATCTTCTCCTACTCCACTCAGGTTGGTGACTTATCTTACTCTGCTAGCAAGAGGTAATTTTAAAGCATCTTTCAGACCATACAGTATCGTCTGATTTTTATCAAAATATTTTAACAGTGGTCCCTGTATGTTAAGACCACCAATGCGACTTTCCCTAAATGCAGTGTTATATTGTGAAGCTCTTAGAACAAAGTTCAGTAGTAACTGTACACAGAATTGCACTTTCATACCAAACTATGTGGTCTTATAACCAAAGTGGTCATTAAGAATTGTGAAAATAGAGGGAGTAAGTGGTCCCTGTCATAGTAGCCATACTCAACAGAGATCAGCCTTCCAAATCTAGCCAAAATTCTGTTGTCACAAGTACATGTATCTTTGATCCTCAGGGCAGGACATGTGTTAAAATCGAACCTACCGAACTGGTTGTTCAGGCATTTTGGAAGATCAATCCAGAAAATGACCAAATTTTTATCTTGTAAATCATGATATGCACTCCTTCGTAAGGAGTGATCAATGATGTGGTGGTCCTGCTAAATAAACACCAATTGATGAGCCAGCCCACCTTTTATAACTACAAATTGTGGTCTGCGACTGTTGATAAACTGCGATCTGAGATAACAACTAACTGTGTTAATACTGAGATCTGTGCAATGGATATGGCTGTTAAATATTGATCTGTTATCCATATGGCTCTTAAATAGTGATCTGCAATCTGTTAAAAACAAAAATCGAACTGGAAGATTTTTATAGACCCATGGAGACCCATGCAACTTCTTGGCTTATCTCTCTGTGTTTGTCACCATAGCTGCTGGACATTCTGGAAGCCTATGTGATGAGCATGGGTTACGATTATAGTCGGCTGGACGGGAAAACCAAAGTGGCTGAGAGAGTGCAACTTGTACACAGGTTCAACAAGGACCCTGGAACATTCCTGTTTCTCATTTCCACAAAGTAAGCCACCAGGAACTACATGTAGTTGGTTGGGAAATGTAACTCTTAATCAGTGTTGTTACATCACTGCTCACTCTCACAGCTGAATAAATACTTACAACTCGGTGGTAGCATTTGTCGGCAAAACAGCATGGCCAAAAAATGCAGTGTCTGGAAGCAACAATAAGTGTATCCGATAAAAAAATGTGAACCCATGAGGTGCTTTTACCATCATAACAATTTCACATTCTATGTTGACCATAATGGTCATTTGCTATTGTTCATATAATAAACAGGGGGGATGATGGAAGCTGTGGAACACATTGTGGACCAATAAAATAAAACCACCCACTAGGATTTTGTAAACCAGGGGCCATTTTCTTGAAAAATTTTAAGTCTAGACTTATGTTCACTAGTCACCGTAACAACCGTTGTCTTTTTGCTACTGGACTTAAGATTTCTGTTTAAGAAACTGACCCCGAAGCACCCTTGTAGCTATTGCTGTGGAATGTGGTCCTGTCTTAAGTTAAAATACCGCTTGTAGGAACTACCAGTACATGTACTCTAAATGACATAATCAGAATTGGTTTCCATATGATTGAAACATTGCTTTCCATATGATTGTGTTGGACAGAGCCATATTGAGAATGACCACTGTAAGCATTATTCATAATGTGTAACCTTGAAGTGTCATTTTAAAGTATCAGAACACAAATGTACGTTGTTGTAGGTATTTATTTCATATTTTAACTTGGGTGTTTCAGAGCTGGAGGAATAGGCTTGAATCTGACAGGTGCCAACACCGTTATTATCTTCGATCCCAACTGGAACCCCACCCACGATCTGCAGGCCCAGGACAGGTGAGGCTCTCAACGGGGGAGGCTCAGACAAGGACTGGGGGTCCGCGTAAAACCCTTGGTGGAAATATCTTCCCATAGTGATAACAAAATGTACAATGTATACGTAATACTGAGATGCTGGTGACAAAAAATTGCAGATGATGACTACTCTTACAATAAAAATGGCCAATGATGATGACGATGATGAAAAAGTTGTGACATTTGTAACAAAAGTGTTTTGCTGTTTATTGGTATGGCAATTACTAATCATGTCATTACAACATGTGCCGTCTATTTAGAGTGTGCTGCAGTACATGTATAGAGTTGCAGTAGCCACTCTTTAACATGGAACCCCCATGCTGAGTAATTCTGTCCATGTTAGAGAGGTGTCCCTTGGTAAGTCGGAGCATGAAATGCCTTCATACTATTTGCCTTTATCTCAAGAGGGTTCCTTGTAAGAGATCAAGCACGTTTAAGATATATATTATGATATATTTATGATATTACTTTTATTAGGAGGGGAAACCTTGCATGACTTCTTGCCTCCATTATCCAAAATTTTGCAAAGAAAGCTTGCATGCAAAGTACAAATCAATGTCTGTAAAGGACCCCATTTTCAGTTGCCTTACATCCTTAATGATTTAATCAATGGAGTAATCAATAATAGGCAGGCAATTCATGCCATGTGAATTGACTGGAAAGCCTTCTAACCTTACATGAAGACCCTACCCATGCACATATACACAGTTTCACGCATATAAATCTTCCCCTACAACTGCATTCAGGGCCTACCGTATTGGTCAGTGGAGGGATGTTCGTGTGTACCGACTGATCTGTTCAGGGACCATTGAAGAGATTGTGTACCTGCGGCAGATTTATAAACAGGTAGGGGTCATTATTGAGGAGACTGTCTACCTGCGGCAAATTTACAAACAGGTAGAATTCATTACTAGGTCTTTGGGCCATCAGAGCTGCAAATAAATGCTTCTACACTTACAGCAGGAAACATGTTTAATATTGATAACGTTTACAGTGTTTTCTTTCAAGGGTAGTGTGAAAATATCTTTTAAGATGTTAGTAATTTCATCCAAATCTAAAGTGTGTATTTACATTTACTATGATTATTTTTCTGGAGTAGTCTGAAATTGCATATTTGTTGTATTTAATGGATACATATACATATATATCATTTATTACGTGTACTAGTATATATAGTAACACATATTTTATATGTGGGTGCTTGGAGTATCTAAGATATGATGGAACGTGATCAGTATTCCTTACAAGATCAGAATACATATACATGTATCAGTATATGTATATGTAGTTTTATCATAAATCTGCATGATCTATAGCGATGACAGTGGTTCATCCCAGTGCAAGAAATAAAGAATTTTGTGCAAATAAGAAACAGGCAAGATAAATCACTTCTTTTATTCAAGCAACTAGGAAACGTTGCCATATCATCCAAGAATGCCAACCGTTACTTCTATGAGGATGAGCTGACTGGGTTCAAGGCACTCTTTCACTTCTGGACTGGAGACCGCTGTAAGACCGAGGATATCTTACAGGTGACTTACAATTGAAGGATTTGGTATTTGTAAGACCAGTTACAGTGACAGTCTCCTTGACATGATTTTACAAGCGAGAGTAGTACAGTTAACTTTATATAAGCCTCCGCATATGTCGTATACATGCACATATTGCCACTGTGCATTGGTGTCTCGCATAAAATCAGTTATTGAAACATTATTGAAACAAAAAGTTATTGAAACATCAAGCCCACGCTTTCAGCTTAGAATTTCGTGACTGCGTGATAAAGTTTTGTGTACAGACTTAAGTTTAAGTTTGTCATTAGTTCAATACAAAAAAAATCACGTTATGGTCATCAAATGGTATAGGACAAGTGAAAGGATTAAACTTCTCTGTGTTATTCTGGTTCATTCAGAGGTTCCGAAAGATCGCAGAAGGTCTGAAAGTGGACACGCCTACTGCTGGTCTGGAGGGTTTGGACATCCAGAAATACGTGCCGTCTGAAGCTGAGAAATCTCTGGAGACCGATGCTGGGGAGGACTGGGAGCAGACCGAGATGGAGAGGACAGGTGTGTATGAGCATAGTTACCATAGTAACTAGGTCTGGAGTGCTTGAAAATACCCAAGTTGAAGTTTTGACTTAAGTCAACAAGATGAGCAATATGATTGGCTACAATTGTGACTTTTTAAGTAAAAACATGAAATACTTTTGAGAACTCCAGCCCAGAGCATCTTTCTGAATTTTGACCTTAAGTTAGTTTAAGCTAGTATGAGATCACACCTAGATACTAGATAGTCCTGTCTCAATTTATTTCAATTTCTTAATGTTAAATTCAGCTGTAGTCAACCTGCAGTGTATGTCATCAAATGCTGCCTTTGGCTGTATCACACCTTCGCTTGCATCACACTGCTAAATTTGGAATCCATCATTACATGAGAGGATTTCCACATCATTGTAAAAAATTACTACAGTGGTCCCTCTCTAATAAGGCCGCCCTGTTTGGCAAGAAAGGGTGGCCACATTAGAGAGGTAGCCTATCGTGAGAGGGAGAAGTATATACATTGATAATAGTAGCAGAAAATATTTATGGCCTTATCAGAGAGGGTGGCCTCTGTTGAGAGTGGCCACTAAGAGAGGGACTACTGTATTAGGAAAAATATTGCTTTTTTTCAGGTGAAGCTGTCTCAGACTGCCAGTCCAGGAAAACCTCCTCACCAGTTGCCGGAGATCAGGAAAAAGAGTGCGATTCACAAGAACAGCCATTGATTGAGGAAAATTCGAGACCTTCGCAGCTTTCAGAGGAAATAGCGAGCAAGAAACCAGACAGGAAATCAACAAGGGTCCCTATCAACATGTCACGACCCAGGACTAGTACTGTTACTACCTCAGGCTTTAGTAATAATCAGACTTCCCACACAACAGGTGTTAGTAGGAGAATGAGAGCAGAGACAGAAGACAGCATGGATGCCTTTCTGGATGACCTTCTGTCTCTGGATTTCAGGGGGAAGAGAGACCATA
>JAAUYG010295114.1_pt1 | contig 12409 bp, 8 predicted proteins | sample 7278091 | NCBI WGS metagenome assembly JAAUYG01 (sample SAMN14350201, study PRJNA611818) | marine sediment metagenome | isolation source: surface marine sediment (0.6m) | place: French Polynesia: Moorea | collected 2018-08
AAAGGTACGAATTGGTCTTTTTGGCGGGTACGAGTCGGTCTTGCATTGGGTACGAGCTGGTATTGGCTGGGTACGACTTGGTTGGTTACGAGATGTTAAATTGACGAGAATATAAGTGTTGGTTACGAGATGTTAAATTGACTGGTTACTAAAAGGTACAAGTTGGTCTTTTTGGTGGGTACGAGTCGGTCTTGCATTGGGTACGAGCTGGTATTGGCTGGGTACGACTTGGTTGGTTACGAGATGGACTGGGTACGACTTGACCATCTCCCAATTTCGCTAGTATACAGTACAGTCACATGGGCTACACTTAACTTCTGCTTCTTCACTAGACAGAATATCCGTTTCTAACTTGAATATATTTATAGAAGACTGATAGAGTGCATCAGTGTACATACAAATGTGTAGTAAGTCCGGCCAGTAGGGCTGGCCAAGGTTTACTACGTAGGTTACTTCTTCACCCACCTCACCAGGACTTCATTTAACAATGTTTTTAAGAAATGTCTCTGTCAGCTGTCTAGAGAGGGGCTGAAGCATTCGCATACTTAGTAGGCAGGCTATGCTACAGTCTACAAACTGACGACGAACAGCTATATCATGGAAATTCGGACTTTGTGAAGCTTGTATCCCGCCCTAAAGTTATACTTACTTACATGTATAATACATTTATACTTTAATATTGAAAGTAATATAAAACTTTTATATTTCACAAGTTTTGCAAGTTTTGATTTTTGCTGCAGAGGCAGACAAGATGGAGGACAAGGATGTTGACAGTGACAGTGTCAGTGCTACCTCAGACGAGGGAAGTGACAGTGGTGATGACCAACAATCCAGTGATGCTGATCCGGCATCTCCCACGGTCTTCCTGAGCCAGGATCCCCAGTCTCCAGACAGTGGATCAGACAGTGATCCAGAAACTGTTGACCCGGAGTCTGGTCACCATGGCCTGGCAGATGTCATGTCCAGGATTCTCAGTCGTAAGCCGCCTGCTGGGAGCAGCGTAATTTTATCAAAAGGCAAAACTGACAGAGAACTCACGAAGAGGGCAAAAAGAAAACATGAGGATGTTGAAGTCGTTCAGGCAGATGGGAAAGTAACAAAGACTAGCAAAGTGCAGCAAGAGGAGTCCTCTGATGATGAAAAAGATCGGAATGCACGCTATAAAAAACAACTAGCAGAGGCAAGTGTACCATGGGAAAACATTCTGCTCAAATGCCAGCTGCTGTTGACAAATTTCCAATTGTGTTCCAGGAAGAAACTGGACTAATGTCCAGCAAGTGTTAATGTTACAGTAAAGCCCACATTTCCCAGTTCATATACATACTCAAAGCTGTCACATTTGTATGTGAATTTAATGTCAAGAACAATAAGTAATCAGATTTTTTCATTCAAAATTTATTTAGTGCTTTTTATGGAATCTTGTGGATACTTAGAACTCAGTAATCATTTGTCCAATAGAGAAATGTTTCATATCAATATCTGATACTTCTTAACCAGTGCAGTGGTATAAACATGTAAGTAAAAATGTCGCACATGTAACACATTCATTTTAACCACATTAACTGTGGTCAGAAGATGACTGTCGGCATCATGATCTACAGACATCTCTCCTATCATTCCAGCGGAAGTTGTGGGAGGGAATGGCGCGAGTCAAACCCTCCGTCCTCCAACGGGAAAAGGAACGACGACTACAGAAGATTGCAACAAAGTAAGTACCGGTAGTACTAGAGTTATTATTACTACATTGTACCTCTCCCATTTTATCTAAAGGAGTATAAATGATAGAGATATTGAGCAATGTTACTGAATCATTAAGATGATGAAGCAAAGCTAAGCTAAAATGATCCACTGGTACTTCAAACTATAGTACTCTACAGGTCTCAGTCAGAATTACTGTAATTGTGTCATTGCATTGATTTATATAGTTGTCTGGGTCTCATTGGTATTGTAGTGTTGGGGTTAGACAACCAGTGATGGTAGAGGAAAAGTCAAAAATCTTTTATCCCAGTATCATATGGAAAAAAAGCAATTAAACTGATAACTGGGTATGAGCATGATGAGAGTTTGCATACTTTCTCTTATATCACAAGATATATTTCATTTATTTCCTGTACCTCCAACAAGGAGAGATTCACATTCACACAATGACAGTTAAAACCTAATACCTTCAATAAAATTCTATTTGCATCGGTAAAATCCTCCAGTAAAAATCTGATTGTATCTACAAGACCATCTTGATTTGTAAACATTTTCTGTTCCCTTACAATCATTTTGCACAGTCTTCATTACAAATGTTTTATGAATGTATATATAGATAAAAGTTTATTCACATTTTCATTCAGTATGACTACAAAATATTTATCAAGAGCATGAAGGTTGTAACAGGAAAGTGTCAGATTAACACCCAATCAATGTTCAACCATGGCTGTTTCTCTTACTGCAGGGATTTGTTGTAGATGTTCAGCATGTTCAGTGTTCTTTCTCTGACCTCAGGGGTGTGGTACAGCTGTTTAATGCTGTGAAAACCCAGCAGAAGGTCCTGGAAAGCAAGCTGAAGGAAGTGGGGTCCTCCCAACACCGCCGGGACACCGTACTCAAGACAATGACTAAGGGCAGCTTCCTGGATGTACTGAAAGGTTCAGCTGTGGGGGAGGAGGGGACACCCACCACTCAACCTAAGGTCTGTACACTGCAGTCTTACCCAGCCTAGTTTGTGTTATTTCAGTCAGCCTAGTAAAATATTGTTATTGGTACGGTAGTTGTATTGACAGAACCCCTGTCTACACTTCATAGAGGGCTAAATATACCTGATATAGACATAGAAAATATATTTCTCATTTTCATGTACAGACATATAGCATGTGTAGACAAAGAGAATTTGTGTTATTTTAATTTCAACATCAAAGTGGCGGTGATCCAGGGAGCTCTAGCCTATCAAGCTGCTGGACACCGAAAAAAATGGCAGTAATAATTAGTTAACAAAACATCCATCAAGATCCATAATTTATAATGGTTGTGTTGGTTACATAATTTGTATGGAATTTCTTAATTGTCTAGTATCTTGAAAACAGTTGTATCATAATTTAAATATTCTTTGAAAAACCTTTTTCTGTATCGATATGCCTAACATCTTTTGGTAATAATCACATGCAGAAAACATTTGTGTCAGTATGATCTGAAAAAAAACAACAGCTATGATTGCACTTAACATCAATTTTAGTAACAACTTAAGACCTGGTTAGTACAGTGCCCAGTACAGTGCATGTGTACAGTTTACCGAGTACAGTGCCTCTGTCTCTGTGTTACAGGCTGAGCCCACAGTGAAGGAGGAGAAGCTGTCGTGGAGTATTCTCAGAGAGGACTTTATGTTGGGAGCGGAGATGAAGGACTGGGATAAGGCGGGGGAGGGGGGCGATGAGTCCGGGGACGAGGACGGTGACTGGGAGGACAGTGACGGGGACACGTAGCACTGTGTAATAAACATCACCTGTACAGTTCTTACGTGGCCTGTGTTGTCTTTGTCATGTATGTACTTTGTAAACTATCAGGCACCATGAAATAGTGTCAGTGTTTGGGTGGGATAGATTATAATGCTCATTGAGCAGCGGTAAGTTATAACTTGTACCAAATACTGTGTAAAAATCAAATATTCTGATATTGAAGGATGGCACACATGGCACATGGGCCTGTAAATGGTTTTTTATAGTTGGAGATGCCTGGTGACCCTGTACACTGTTTGTGTAATATACAGTGTGTATACAATGTATGTACAGTGTACATACAGTGTATGTACAGTGTGTGTACAATGTGTATGCAATCTGTCTCATTCCCTGGCTGCTCAGGGGCCGAGGCAGCCAGCCATCACAGAAATGAAGAGCTCCCCTTCCCCCCCCCCCGCCCAGCTGCTCAGGTGGCTACTTGGGGGGATGGAGGTTCATACCCTGAAGTAGCCAGCAGTAGGGGCTTGAACCGCTTAAAGTACAGGGACAAGAGGTTATGTCAACCTCAGCCTGAGTAAGGAGCCAGGCAGCAGTTGGTCTCTAATAAGAGGCCTTCTGCCAGTCGACTCTAAAGGGCTCACCCCCGCAGTACAGAACACGTCTGCACTGTACATGCTGTCTGAAGTGAAGTTTAAAACTGGAGTCTTGGCCTATTACAATGGCTATTGTTCTTGGTTGTTCTAAGCTACGCTCAGCTTTCATTTGGGCCACACCCCCTATGATGGCTCAAAGGTGCCATGCAGATTTCTGTCATTGGACACCCTTTGGAGGTCCCACTTCAGGGTTACCAGGTTACAGGGGTACTCGTGACCAGGGTGGCTGGGTCATTTCGCTTTCAGACGGCTAGGGGTCAGAGGCCTGGAGCCACTGCACAGAGTTACGGTTTGACACTGATTTAGGTGACATTGTAAAAGATTGAATTTTGGTATAGCATGATAGATGGTGAATAATATGTTCCTCATCAATTTGTGGTCATTTGTTGCACTTCTTGATTTTCCAAAAAATATCTTTTTGAAAAGCCCCCATCTGTGGCAGTATGTTGCTGGCTTTTACTCCACAAGAGCTGAATATCCCTGGGGGACCCTGGGAGGCCTTTTTTCCGAAACAGGACTTGCATCACACGTAATCTGTAGTTGTTGGCAGCTTTGCAATAGTATATTTTCATTGGGTATCCTGTCAGGTGATCAAAGTAACACTGGTCAACAATTATAGATAGTGGCTGTACATAACAGTAACTAGGACAGCAGTACAGTACTGTGGGAGGAACACGACACTCAACTTTAATCATTTGGATAAAGGAACATCCATAGACCAACCAAGTTGATGACAATGTCTTTATTGTGTACATATTACAGAGCTCTCCCCCGACATCTGAGGGTAGTAAACTCCTATCACAGAACGCTCGCTTCACCTTCACAGATAGTTTGTACTAACACCCCGACCCCCCCCCCCCCAAAGTGCCACATATATATGTGTCCTAATGTGTATAATATAGTTCTTATGGATATTTTTTAGCAGATTGCAAAAAGAGAGATTAATAAAATACTGCACTGCAGTTCCAGTTGACCCAGTGAATACATGTCAACCCACGTAACATCACTGAACATGCTGATACTACAATCTGTGTAGTCAATATCATCTTTATCATTGTGGCAGTCATCATCATATTTGTGACAGCACAACAACCAGGGACTATACGCAACAGATGAGAGCCACACAAAGGCTGTGTGTAGAGCAGATAAATAACGTAATACATGTAATAGGGAGAGACAGAATGTCCACAGTAACCCAGTACAGGGGTTGTACAGGGACTAGTCGTCGTCAGACATGGCGTCCTCTGTGATGGCTGACACCGCGGTCGGCTGCCGACTACTGAGATTGTCTGGAATGTGAACAAACCACGGGATAAATCAGAGAGATATATACACCAGCACAAACACGCTAGCTATACACTGCCTACCATATACATAATATATTCAGTTCACTGTTTGTACACATGTACAGTGGACCCTCGGCACTTTAACCAGCAATTTCCTCCATTTAGAACGCCCATCAGCTGATCAGTGACACTACTCATATTGTCAATACTACACAACCAGTCCATTTTATGACCACCTTCAATTTAAGACCATTACACATGTTCCTGTCTGAGTAGATGGTCTTAAAATACAGGGAGCTGTATACTGTATCGGTGTAGTGTACTGGATTACCTGCGAGCTGTGAGTTCATCCCATGTGGTGTAGACGTAGCGTGTGTACTGAAACAGGAATAGCATAACACCAGGTAATATACACCTGGCCAGCATGCCAAGTATGTAATGTTTTGTATGTGTATACTGGTACTGCTGGAGCGGGATGACTCGTTACAGATATTACAATCTGTCAATATAGTTACTATACATGGGGCCAGTTCCTTGTGTCCTGTTGTCTACTTTATCCCCTCTCACTCTGTCTGACAACCATATTATTGTTATCCCCTCTCACTCTCTCTGACTACTGTATTATAATGTTATCCCCCTCTCTCTCTCTGACTACTGTATGTTTTCCCCTCTCACTCTCTCTGGCTGCCGGGTTTCTCCTCCTCCGTCTCTTCCTCATTGTCAGCATCCAGTGGTGTCAGTGTTAGTGCATTATACTGACTCCGCGGCTCCCCTACAATGCCGATCCTGGTTAAAGGTAAACCGGACAGCAGTTACTGGTAAATCTGTGTACAATACTCAACCTAAGGGAATTAGATATATGGTTACTATTAGACACTAATAGGAAGTCATATATGTGGAATCTAACTGCTCTATTAGATTTGGTCCTGTATCACATCTGTCACTGTGGTATACCAGTTATATACAGATGTACAAATTCTGTGTACAATCAGCAGCAACAACCTGACTGTTTGATAAGATTGCCAGTAACCTGATTACAGTGATTACTGGAAGGAATTAGTCTACAGTAAGACTTAGTAATAGATTCCTGCGGTGTTGACCCTTACTTCAGTTTGGTGACATCTATGTTAAGATGCTGAAACTGTTCCTGTATAACATCTTCCTCCAGATCTTCCCGGTTTGTCTTTGCCAAGGAACTGGAAAACAAGGAATGGGGAACATAAATAATGCATGTACAGTAGTCCCTCTAGTTTACAACCCTCTATTTTAAGACCACCCTTGATTATAAGACCGCTTGATTTGGTCCCAAAGGGCAATTTTCTGTGTTGAATTACCTTTATTTTAAGACCACCTGCAATACAAGACCACATTTGTTTTGGTCCCATGGGTGGCCTTAAACCAGTGGGACCATGTACTTGCTACATTGTGCATCCCTCTCTGTTCATGTGGAAGATCAACTGTCAGTTTTAGTTTTCATAGAGATACAAACATTTCATACACTCCGTGGTTTTGGAATGACAGTATGAACAGATCGATAGCAATAAGTCATGTAGCTGGGTTTAGGAATAGGTTACAGCTACAATGTAGATACTGGTATAGTGTACTGGTATGCAGTAAATAATAAATAACATGTCTGCCATCACAGGGAAATATAATTATTAAGAAATAATGAAAATAAAAGTTTCTTATCATTGTTAAAAAAATATATATTTCCATATCAGAATAAAAGGATCTAAATTTTCAGTGTGAAAACCGATAAATCAAGCAGCAAGGTAACAGTACATACTGATACTATCCCTGGGCGACCTTATACCGGGACTTACGTAGGGGAAAGAGCTCCCGATCTATGGAACAGCCAGTTGGCCTCCTCCTTGGGTGATGGCAGGATGGAGACAAGGGCCGGGGACCGCTGGCTGGCGGGGCGAGGGGGGGGGGGGGAGAGAGTAGTTATTATACCGACATATTCTGGACCAGATAACTAGCACCATCAGCTGTGGCAGTAAATCTAGTTTAAGAGCACATATAGGATCAAAGAAATGTAGGCATTACAATATCATGGTAGGCAATCTCAAATGCTTTAGTATTACACAATCACATTGTGTGCCAACACAATCAAAGAGCCTGCTGGTAGTAACTAATTAAGGTATAAAAAAAATAAAGCAAAAATATCTAGACTTTATTGTATTATAAGCCGCACCTACACTTTTTCCCAAAGTCTCTGTTTTTGTAACTGATGTTCTGTAATAAAAGCTGCGGCCTCAAATACAGGATTTACGGTAATAAGAATGTCTGTAACTAAACATTCTATAAATGGCAAACTTACTTGATTATACTCTTAATTGGTGGCCTCTTTCTGAAATAAATACAAGTAATAAACTTAAGACTTTCTAATTCATCGTCAGTATATTATGTGAAGTTTCTATAGATGAGAACAACGTAAGTTTTGTTATTATGGGCTTTCTATAAAGTTTGAGAAACCAACTAAAACTTTCCTATAACGTACCGTTATGGTGTTGTTCATAGTGTACAGGAATAAAGATCAGACATTACCATGATCACAAGTTTAGTAGACATGCCAAACATTGACTGCACTGTAACCTCATAGATCAGTAAACAACCTCACAACTATATATTGGCAAGTTCAGAGATGCGATACCTGTATCTATATACTGTAGATTCATTAATGTTCGCAGGGATTAATGTTTGCATTTATGAGACAAAACCATGTTCGCGGGGATTATTATTTGCGGTTATCTTAGGTCTTGTTAGTTGTCTAGGTACATGAATTATGTTTGCGGGGTATTTATTTTTGCGATTAAAGATGGTCGCGAAATTCGCCAAATAAATCCCTCGCAAACATTAATGAATTTACAGTACAATATTTACACACACCCTTGCTTTCTCCTGTACTCGGCTGGAGTCAGTTTGTTCTCCTCAGCTTCAGGCTCACTCGGTTCTGGCAACAAAATATAACAACTCCTACTAATTATTATTATTACCGGGGTATTATTATTATTATTGAGCATTTGTATGCATTGATTTTTTAGACGATTCAAATGTGCTACAGGTCTACAAGACTAGAAACGTGTAGTGTCACTAAATAGATCCGTCTTTAATTGGATTTTCAACATGGCAATAAAATCCTGTACACTACAGCAGTTTATTCAGCAATTACTACACTACAAAAAGATGATGCTAGAGTGATCCAGTTACCTTGTGTCGCGTTTTTCACCCGAATGGCTGGGTTGAATGTGTCTGACCTCAATATCCTGAAACATAATTCGCACAGGCAAACAATGACTTCAAGATACAATATGCTTTATGATCATTAATGGCCTAGTACATATTCCTTTTCTGCTTTCTACATGTACATTATATGAAATATTTTTCATTCACCATAAGCTAAAAGCATGTTGAACTAGAACTTCGTGCTTGTCTACACTTCACTTCAGGTTTTGATGTATTGATTACTGTAGATCACAATATTTTCGCGGCACGAAAATTTCACGAATTGGCGCCCATGTACATATTTGCGACACAAAATTTTCGCGAATGCGCTGGCACCTCTATGAAAAAGAAACAAAAAAACACCCCACTAATTATGCCCAAAGAAGCAGCCGTTATAATGATGCGCGATCTGCTATGAAAGCGCCTTCGTTAAAGCTCCCGGAGGTGTCCTGCTAGAACTTTTTAGTATCCGTGGACCGGCGGTGGTGAAGTTAACCTGTGAAAACACTGAGGCGGCAAAATCTCTTTGTTGTGGTCACATAGACGCCAGCAAGTCTGCAGTGTGTTCGGCCAGCAGGCCAGTGGCACATGTGTGGCGGCCTTTGAAACCATTGAAAGTTACATAAAGCGTCTTGTCATCCCGGCCGGTGGGCCAGTTTAATCGACAGTGTTGATGTGGCGAACAGTGTTGTTAGAAAAAAGCTTTCTTTGATCCTAGGCCAAAGTTACTTCCCAGGCTGGAAGACCGTGCTAATTGAGTCCCCCAACATATGTTATAGCAGTTACCTGTGTTAAGTCGGTTCTAAATTTAATCATATAAACAGAGCCTGCCCAACTGTAGCTGTCCTTTACTTTTGATGGACCAGTGAAAGAACCAAGGAGCTTAGCCCCCAGATAGAAATACAAGCAAGTACCGGAAGCACTGTGATAGGTCGCGATGAAGATGTAAATGCAAATGCATGGGTGCAAATGCTGACACTGGTTGCCGAAAATATTTGCCGAATTTAGATCTTTCACGAGCACAATATTTTCACGATTGGAGATGATTTTGTGTACGCGAAAAATTGTTATCTCCAGTACTTGATTGATATAGTTCCTAAGGTGTTGCTGAGTTTATGGTTTCTGTCATGGTTGATTACCTTCCGATCTCTTTCTTGACGATTTCATACTCTCGCCTGCGGAATGCAATCCACACCAGGAAGGTACAGAAGGAGTAGAAAGTCTGAAAATATAGACAGCACAATGGACTCAAATACTGACAGGCCAGAGAGACAATAGACTCAAATTCCGACAGACAAGAGAGACAATAGACACAATAGATGTACATTATATACACAGAATCAATGTAAGAAATGTCTAAATATAACTATAGCATTCAAGTTCACATACCGAAACAAAATGTACTTTCCAAAGATATATGCTTTGATTACTGAATCCACTAACGCACTTCACAATGACTGCCATGTAATTTAGGCGTAAGGTTATATGTCAACTCTGGACTCACAAGATGACATATGACATAAATTAAAGGTGGTTTGCCGAACAATGACTGACTACTACACTGATGACAAACCCCGCTTCCTACCTCGTACATACTCCTGTCTTTATAGGTTGAAGAAACTCTCGACCTGAAATAAAGTCAGGAGAAGTCAGATACATGTACTTGACATTGACAGCAGTATAATTATCAGGATTAGAGGCCATCAGTGAGGCAGACTCACAATGGGCCATACATATGATATACAGTTCGTCTTCACCCAGGTTGGGTAGCCTAGCTGCAGTCCTTCTGCACTCTCCTGTAAATTCCACCCAAAAACCTGACTCACTGGTTCACTGGTTTCCAATTCTTTAATTGTTCTTCATTCAATTTACCAGCTATTTAAGGTCTCTTTATTTCCAAACTGCTAACTTTAACCTATATGTGGTACAATAACTGTACAATAGAGAAATTTCACCCCGACAGTTCTATGGCTCACTGATCTTACCCCCCACAGGCCATGTGGTGCTGTGTGTCCAGTCCTATCCCCAGTATGAGGACACAGTAAGCCCGGCCAAGCTGTTTGCCGGCCGCCTCCAGTTTCGTACACAGGTCTTCATAATACTGGATCTCGGCTAGACTGGGCTCTCTGGATTGTAAACAATCAGTGTGACATGTACAGTACCAAGATATTGCTTCTAGTTTTTGCAAATCCTTGAACATGTTGAAGTTTAACGATTTAAGTATGTTATACATCATTGGATACAATGTGTACAAATTTCGACCCGCCAAACTGTTTATAGTTTATGCTAATTTGTTATTGTTTTTAAAAGTGACATATAATTTATGATATACAAGTGCAAATGGGCTGGCTTACCAACAATCCATTTCTCAGTGTATTTTCATTTGTAATAAATTGTGAAATTGTGTATGATGAATGAACAGTGTCATGATTAATTAATCAATTAATTTATAATGAAACATTGCATGCAGTGGTTGTGGTGTAAACACAGTACATCATTATTAGGAGACTTCCTGTTATATATTCAGTCTGATGATGACTGAACCTAACTGATTAAAATACCCTGTATTATAACCCAGAGGGAGCATACCTTGTCGTTACACTCAGCTAATGGTCAGTATAGATACAGAGTGCTACATGTATGGCAGGGGAGTTTAGAGCCAGCACAGTTGTAGCTTCACAGTAAGAAGATTGTCAGACTCAAATACACAAAACAATTTATCAGCATGTTGCTGAGACTACAACACAAAGATAGACAGTGAGATACCTCAGGTCATTACATTGGAGTCAGAATATGGACCTCCAACTACAGTCACTGTGTCCTAACCTGTCCATGCATAATTATCAATGTTCATGTTTATAGTATATTTAAGGAATTGGTCCATATGGTACAATTGCTTATAAACATTGCGAGGTGCATTACATTAGTGTAACTGGATGACACACAGATTCACAGTTACCATGGTTACTGGTTTGTTCCAATACATTCATACAGACAGACAACAGAGAGAACAGATAGCAGAGTGTCGTATGTGTGCCGTGCCGTGTCCCCAGGGTTGTATATAGGTGCTGTGACAGTGTAGGCTGTGCGGGCCGGTGTGACACTTACCCGTCCTCATACTCCTCACTGTAGTACAGCAGTGTGTGTTATAGCATATACACACACAAATATATATTAAGCGACAGTTTCCTATCACTGATACTGCACTGGGGTCTTCTATAACTGGCTACCACTGGTTGTCACATATGTTTACATATACTATGACACTGGAAATACTAGCTCAGGTAGCTCAGCTGTATGAGCTGGCCGGGTTATTTTAAATTTACTATTGACTTGGTTATTGGTTAAAAAGGACAAACCTGCTACAAGCTATACGGGTTAAAATCTACAATGTGGGCAAAATATAATATGGGTACTACTGTATCTGTGCCAACCTATACTGGTTAAACTTATTAAAATATTAGTTGAATCTGCTCGTTAGTGAACAAAATGCAATGTATGCTTGTAACCAATTCTACATAACACAGTTAAAATAAAAACACTTTAAGGTAACATATCACTAAGACACAAAAAATCTGTTATCACACTGGACAGACATATTTATAGAAGAAATTAGCAGACTTCCTGAGGTAAATAACTATAGAACTCCCTATGCTATAACCAAGCAAACAACTCATATCAGTTGTTACAGGCCAACACTGTTACCATGGTTACAGGCCAGCACTGTTACCATGGTTACAGGCCAGCACTGTTACCATGGTTACAGGCCAGCACTGTTACCATGGTTACAGGCCAGCACTGT
>JAAUYG010107182.1_pt1 | contig 12408 bp, 8 predicted proteins | sample 7278091 | NCBI WGS metagenome assembly JAAUYG01 (sample SAMN14350201, study PRJNA611818) | marine sediment metagenome | isolation source: surface marine sediment (0.6m) | place: French Polynesia: Moorea | collected 2018-08
CCCAATCCCAATTTTATTAAACGGCCCTTTTCGGTTTTGAATTTGTGAAAAAAAAATAACCCCCAAACCCATTTTTTGGTTACCCAAATGCCATTTGGCCCCCCCCCCCCCCCCCCCCCGCCCAATTTACTGGTATTTTTACAAATGAGTCTGCTGTCGGAGGGGGGTGGGGGCTGTCTGGGGGGCGGACGCTTGTGGAAGAAAAGTATTCTAATACTGGAATAAAAAACAAAGGTTAAAATTTTTTTTCATTTATTTATTTTTTTTGTTTAAACACATGTTCGAGTCTGCACCTGTTTAGGGCATGTGTTTATAGTTTTGAGCATTGGAGTATGGTTTACTCTTGAGCGACCCCCTTCCTCCCCCTGGTTGCTGTGCTGTCAGTGGGGACGTTTGAGAAGTATAATAGGTGTGTAGGGTATTACGTGTACATATTTTTTGTCCAGCAGATTCTCCGTATCATTTGTGTATTGTGCCTGCACCCAAAAAGACCACCTAGGGATTTTTAAGACCAGTGTTGTATATAACAGTGCAACTATATACTAGTAGTATGCTGTTACAGAATTAAGGCTACTTTGGCCTTGACAGTGTACTAGTCCTATTCTGGGGTGCCATTTGATTTTTATGATTTACATGATGTATTTGTCCATGATGAGACAAATCTGTTGAAAAAGTGGAAATTGCCAGAAAGGAAAAAGTGGTATTGAGGAAAATGAAAAAAAGAATGACTTTATCTTCTATTTTAGAAACTAAAAAATCAATTTTAATTCTTATTGCTGTACACCAAATGGCCATTTCCTGTACATGTTTTAACTCTCAAGAGAAAGGAGAGGATATACAGAATTTAACAGTTGTTAATCCTTAGTAAATGAATACTTGTGGGTATGATCTTCTTAGGAGCCCTTATATCAGATGATCCATACTGGTTAGTAGTCACCCGAAAATTAGATACTGGTACATTTCAGTACTTTAACCTGTTTAATTAATTTTATACGACAAAAAAAATTGTGTTTTTTTTTTCTAGAAATTTCCACCGCCATCACCCCTTTTTTCAGACACATATTTCTCAATGGAAAATCATATTTTCTGGGAAGACCCTTACTTGTCATTTATATCTCAAAATATTAGGAAACTTTCATTCATCTTGTTTGTTGGACTTTGCAAGTGATGATGTGCTATGTGATATTATTGTGGTTCCTTTGTTTTCAGAAAGAACATGGCTTAAAAAACTTAACAACAGCCAAACTACTGCGTTTGGCCAGGATGTCGGATCCACAGGCGGAGAAGAATTATTTTCGGAACCAGTTGTTACAACCAATACTGAAAGTGCGGGTTCCTGACACACCTGGTAGCCTGCAAGTACGAGAGGTGAGTTAACATGGTTAATTATCTTGTGAAGATTTCAGTGAAGTATTTATCATGTTTATTGGTGTGCAATTTGCATTTACAAGGTTATTGTACATTATTGTAACAATAACCATATTGTAACACATTTTCTGAGTTTTTACTAAATGATATATCTGACTATTTATTTTGTGTTTGTACTGCATGTTGTAATAGGTGAGCATGGTGAGTTTTAATTGCCCTTGGATCTTTTGCAGACCTCCATAAAAAAAGAAATGTTTATACATGTACCAACCAGCATGACCAAAATGATTCAAACATAATTTATCTGTTTATGCGCATGATATACGAATGATATGTGTATGACACATGCAAGAGGTATATGTTATGAAAGATGTTGCTCATGGTTCCAAGAATCTATATAGATAGTTTAGGAATTTGCTTACTTTGGAACAAAAATTAAAACTACTGCAACATTTTGACCTGACTTCTACAGGCCTTGGTCACTCATTGCGTGAAATAATAAGGCTGTAGAAGATACTGTAAATTCATTAATGTTTGTGAGGGATTTATTGGGCGAAATTCGTGACCATCTTTAAATCGCAAAAATAAATATATGCAAACATAATTCACATACCTAGATAATTAACAAGACCTGAGATAACTGCAAATATTAATCCCCTCTAACATGGTTTTGTCTCAAAAACGCAAACATTAATCCCCACGAACATTAATGAATTTACAGTAGGTCGAAATGTCACAGTAGTTTCAATTTTTGTTCCAAAGCAAGCAAATTCCTTACTATCCAAGAGGTACCAGTATATTGGTTATACAGTGTGATGCACATTTACATATCATGTATATATCATGTATATATAATATTCAGTTATTTCTACCAAGTTTTCTAACAACTTACTTAAATATTACACACTGATCACCTGAATTTGGTTTGAAACCTCATGGTAAGAATATATAATTTGTGCAAATTTATCAAAATTATACTGTTATATCATTCTGTATCCATGGCATATTGTCTAGCACACAAAATTACACTTAAAAAAAGGCATAACATGTTTATGTCATATGCATTATTTTTATTTCCTGGAAACACTAGAAGAGCTCTTTTGTGTCATCTAATTTTCATTGAGTGGAGAGCTAAAAAAAACCTTTATTTTGCACAGTCGGACACAAATGCGACACTTGTAGAAGATATTTTGATATTTTCTGAGGGATTGTAACACATGCCTATTTTGCCCTAAGCATGTTAAGCCCCTCTACTTTGTATCATCCTCCTCAAAACCTTCATGAACACTTTGATATTTTACAACCAACCTTAATGCATGTAATATATGCAGTTCCTAATATCATGAAAATGCTTTGCTGACAAATGAGAAAGGAAAAGAAAAGGAACTATAAATTGTTCTTGGAGTATTAAAGAACCATGTCTAGACAACTGACTGCTAATACACAGTGATACATGTAATGGCTGACGTGATACAGGATCAACTTTCTTCCTGAAAGCTCTTTCCCCCTCTGTAATGCAAAGTGGCAAATACCTTGTATGAGGCCAGTTTCTAGAGAAAACTTAAGTCCGGAAATAAGAGAAGTTCACTACAGTGGTCCCTGCGATTTAAGACCCCTCCATTTACCAATTACCTCCATTTTATGACCACTTATCAGTGACACCACTCTTATGTTTTCAGTATAAATGTCCCTCGATTTTAAGACCACCTCCAATTTAAGACCGTATTTTCCTGGCTGAACCGTGGTCTTAAAATGTAGGGACCACTGTAATTGAACTAATTCCACCATGTTCACTAAATGAAAACTTAAGTTCATGAAGTTGTTCACTAAAATTATTATATGTAGGAATTTTAGGTGTAGAAATGTACTTTTTAAGTTCACAAGTCATGTTTGCAGCCATTGTCTTTTTTCCATGGTTAAGATCGGTTTTGGACTTGGATCATTTTTTGTGAAACCAACCCTACATGCCCTATGGGACTGAAACTTTGACAAATGCACTACATCAGTGCACATTTAGCAACAAATGCTTCGCTTTTGTGATCTTGTAAACTTGATCTGGAGAAAATTTAGCTGAGAGTGATGATGTGTCATTAGCGTTTTTGACCAGTATTGTGGGGGCGTGTCGAACACAGCCGATTACGTTCAATTATCTCTAGCGGTATCGATAGCTACCCGGCCTGTGCAATTGTGCCTTCAAGTCCTGATGATCAGAGTGGAGATTTTGAGTGATCATGTCTGCTAGATTGTGTTACTGGACATTACTGGACAAAGCCGAGCCCGGTCGTAGATTGAAATGGATTGGGGGTTGGTGATGACCGTGATGATTTAAGACATAAAGTTGCTTCATGTGTTATTGATATAGCGTGCTGTCTAGTTATTCTGTATTTATAAAATGCATATGGCAAAACCTGGCAAGTGGAGATTTAACTTTTGAATTTGCATGTACATGTAGTTAAAAGTAGTAATAGGTTTTACTATTGAAATATCTAAAGTGTTTAAACTTTGTTTAGTTTACACTGAATTTGCACTAAGTATAATTGAACAAATATCCTTATTGCTAAGCATATATAATATACCGGTAGATCATGTAGTAGCACCACTGAACATGATTTACCAAGTTTATCATGTTTATAGAACATAGAAGTACCAGCTCTTACACATGTCCATGTGGATATGATACAATTGTTACTAGTACTATATGTAGTATATGACTTAGAATGAAAGCACAGTTATGTTATTCTAGTGCAAAAATGTATACATGCATTATGCATGTTATGGTCCTTGATATTCCCCAAGATGATTGCCATGTTTCCTTCTTACTAAGACTATAACATATACAATGTCTGCAGTTTCCGCAGTTCCAAATTGGGTGTTATATATTCAAATATTCATTGCACAAGTGCGATTAGGGTTGAACATGTCCCATTTGAACAATTGAATGCACGTCTTCCCCGGCCTGGCGGCCAGGGTTCGTATAGAGGTTCATCACTTAGACATATAGATGGCCACCAGCATGACCAAAGGAAATACTAACCATGTCTGACGTCTTGGATGTTGCTTAACTTCACTCATGTGACGTGAATTGGTGTGTGCATGCTGTTAACCCATATCCATGATTATCTTGTTAATACTACCGTATATATCTAAACGGACGATGAATAGAAGCGCGGTGTGTGCGTGCATTAAGGCTTGGGTGCACGTCTAAACAGTTTCAATAATAAAGCAGGAACCTCATGGACCTTTGTTTCCAACATGTACAAGGAAGTGGCATATAGAAGAGCGAACAAGAGCATGTGCGGCAGCCAAACGGACTGGAATATCGTTTGAATTTTACTGTTTCTTGACGGATCTTGTGATGTTTTATCAGGCATCTGATATGAATTTGTCCTTTCAAATGTTTAACAGATGTACGTGGTAATATTTCTTGTTGCAGGGGTCTGCGCCTCTATAAGGATGTATATGGTAAATGATTACTGAGAGCTCATACATGTGTCTGAAAGATCATATTAGTGTGATCATTTTGTCAGCATGGTCAAAAAGCCTGATAAAAAAAATGAAAGACCAATTGGTCACTCTTGGGATGATTATCATGGTACTCATTATGTGCTCACCATATTCACAAGGCTTGCCTGGCCATTATTTTGCCTTGTGTGAGACCCGTACACCATCTGTGGTCAGCTTTCATATTCTACAAATTGTTCTAAACTCGCCAGCGCAAGGTCAGTTCCATGCACACCTCAGTTTGACCTGAGCCACAAAAAGCTGCATCACCCAGGCAGGATGGTCATCCATCAAACACCTTTCTTGGGCTATGGCTGAGGCGGAAAACAATTTTCTGCAGTCCCAAGAAGCCTTTGCTTGTTAACATGTTAAACAAACACACCCATAAGCATCATTGAGCATGATAAGGCTGCCTATATATATATCGGGTTTTAGGCCAAAGCAGTCCGCTCCGACAAAAAAAAAAATGGAAAAACTATTAATATTTGCAGCAATTTTTTTTGTAATGTAAATTTTGTTCTTCCAGTCATATATTACAATTTCAGCTGTATACAAGCATTATCATTTTAAAAGCTGTTTAAACATACACACAAAACATGTATGATCCTCGCTGTTCAGTTTTCAAAAGTGCCGCCATGATTATGATTATGGGCAGTAGGCATGGCACAGTAATCCGTGGAATTTAAGACCCCCTCATTAATAGTTCCCTCCATTTTAAGACTGGCCATCTTATCTTTTAAAATATGTTTATTCGTGCTCTACAAAAATACCATGACAAATCACAACTTTCACACACGTACATCCTATCATTTGCTTTCCACATGCTTCACAGGGCATTGGATACACATGTGATAAAAACTACAGGAACTAGGTTATTTTATCAGCAGACTGTGACCGGTGTCAAACCCATGTGACGGGAACATATGTCAATGTGCCTTACGCTCACATTCGGTCACCAACCAGAGACAGAACTAATTTCTATACTGAGTATATTATAATTAAATATTTTCGATATAAATGTCCTCTCTTTTTTTTAAGACAACCTTCAATTTTAGAGCATATTTTCCTAGCCGAACTGGTGATCTTTACACACAGGAACTCTGTACTGTGACTGGTATTGTGTGGGGCATTTAGCAAATTACATGTACACATAATTATTGCTAGCCTAACTTGCACTGGCCATGTACGTAATAGATCTAGCTCTGTATTGAGCCCCAATTTGGGTAGAGGATATCATATATATCATGTATATAGCCATGACAGTGATACATGGTGTGTCACCATGTTTAATCCTGTGGGACTGGTATCCCATTGTAATATTCCAGTGCCATCTGCTGCTGTTCAAACACACTGCCAGATGGAATACATTATACAGGTTACACAGTGTATGCAGACCCAGGTTCTTATTTGAGTGCCGGATTAACAGTTTGGGAATCTGTGAATTGGCATTTGAACATTCTTTTGAAATGTGTTTTTCATACTAGATAATAGGTTATAGAATACGGGATTTATAATAGAAAAATTGTCTTGGTTTGAAAACAAAAGTCTTGGTTTGAAAACAAAAATTGTTCCAATAAAAACGTTGGGAACAATGTTTGTTTTCAAACCAAGACTCAGTGAGTAGAAAGACAATTTTTCTATGTTTTTGTTTGATAAGTGAATTGAAAGTGTGTCTGGGTAGTGATAATATTGTTCTTCTTGTATTTGTGTACCATTCACTACCTGTCAGACATTTTGGTCTGACACACTATGGATTGAAATTATGGTCATTGTCACGATAATATATTCTGCTCATGTCTAGGACAATGATCATACAGAACATATAGAACTGATTATCGCCATTCTTTTTTTCCTTCAGCACATTAAATCCACAATGCAAGGCTTGTCGTGGACGGTTGAGGAGGACCAGTTCACGACAGACACGGTGCTTGGAGAAAAGACGTTCACAAACGTGATTGCGACCCTTGACCCAGCAGCACCGCGGAAGCTGGTGCTGGCGTGCCATTATGACTCTAAATACATGCCTCACATGCGGGAGTTTGTCGCTGCGACTGATTCCGCCGTTCCGTGTGCGATGATGCTGGACCTTGCACGACTGATGAACGATATGTTACACAAAAGCAGATCGGCCAAAGTAAGTCATCTGAGAGTAGACGACCGAAAAAAAAAGTACAGTAGTCAAATATCAAAAAAGGTTAAAAGTTTCAAGTCAGAAATAAAGAGATCACATTAGGACAATTTGTTGTTTACAAGGATCAGTACTACGTGACTGCATAGACAAGCATTGCAAACATGGTGGGATACTTGAAAATGTTGGGTAAGAATTCGCTCAGATCATTAAGATTGCTGTGGCTAATACATTCACAAAAAGGGGTTACTAGACTAGTAAGTAAGAAAACGAATTATTGTTTAGCTTTTGGGTATAACTCTCTGGGAATAGTGATCCACTGATCATGCTAATAAATAACTAAGGGGTGTGATCCAGGTAACTAAATATTCACGCAAATAAAGAGAGAAAACACTTATCATGCTTATTGAACAAGTTGAACATGTTGAACACGATGTAATTTCAGGCACTAAACCCTGCGCATGCTAAACATGCTAAAAACGTACAACTTATACATTGTTATACCCACCCCGCCCTGATGTCCAATCCACACATTCTACGACTACAGCCGAACTTTATGTTCTTGGTGGATGTACCATAAGCCCATAACCATGGTAATCCTACCCCAAGGCCTGCCTGCCCTAGTGTGCCATTATTACACACTAACGGGGATAAAAAGGCAGCATTAACCAAGATTCTGTTTATTACCCCGGACCAGGAACATTGTGGGACATTAGCGATCATTAGTTCTGTCCTATAGGGAGGGTTGTGACAGGGTTACTGTCCACCTTGCATTCCGTCCCACGAGATTTCATAACTCACCATACACAGGCAATTACAGACTGAGTGCTCTTAGCCGTTACTCGCTAATTCTCCCTTTCACACTCCTACTACACCGCCCAGGGAAGTCCAGCGCACACACGGCCACAGATGCACTGTGGGTAATTTGGAGAATGCTTGCGTGGGGCGACTTAATGTATAGCTTTTAGAATATTTATAAATGCGTACGTGTCATGGCAGTGCTGGTGAACTTAGCATCATCTGGGATTAGCCGTGGTCGCCAAGTCACATGATGTAAACTTGTCAGTGGCATCCTGCAAGTCGCATTTTCAACATAGACAGAAGGTAGACACTGACAGATACATGATAATTTATTGTGTATTTATACCAGTAATGCTCAGTTTCACCATGTTTCGAAAACCTCAGAAAGGAAGGATCATCATTATTTCAAACAATCGTTCATTCAAAAACCTCAAACTGTATATCATGTCATATCAGCTACAAGAGTATTGATTATACTGCTGCTTTGTTGATAATACATGAACACAGTGGGTCTTCCGGCAATTTAACATCCCTCTATTTTAAGACCACTTTCAGTTTTAAAACCACATTGTTCTGGCTAAATGGGTGGTCTTAAAATGCATGGATCACTGAATTGTGTGCATATTTATAGAGAATGATCTGGTATGAAAAATGTTGTTGTTTATCATACAGCTTGTAGAGTACTGATATAAGTAACAGTTGCAGAGCTACGTGTAAAGAACAATGTAGGTGGTACTCTGCGTTAAAGAAGAACCATCATCATGATTACTAGCATACAGGTAGAGATTATTCATGTTATTGGTATGATAAGATTTTATTTGTACCCTACGACTAGATTCTAGAAAAATCTGAAGTCGAGAAATTAACTTATGTTCACTGATCGCCATGGACATTGTAACCATGATTGTCTCTTGTCATGTGTATTACTGAACTGATCGCCATGGTAACCGTTGTCTCTTTCATGTGTAAAATCAGTTTTGACTTAACTCCGTTTACTGATCACTGTGGTAACCATTGTACTTTATCATGTGTAAGAGTGTGTTAACTTAAAGTATTTCCGGAAAGCTGCCCTTGGGCGTCATTACCATAGATCAGTCTTTAGCTTCAGATTCCCACACTGTACACATTGGTAACAGCTGCTTCGCTCCCACACAACATACATGATAGCGTTTGGTGGCAACAGGCGGCTTGGCCCCCGACCGCTATAGTGACCTTACGGTGTCTCAGGTGGGACATTGCTGAGTGGCTGTAATGTCCCATTGGGTGCACCGTAGATTCTAATGGGCCAGTTAGCCCCTGGCGCCCGCTATATCCCACTCTTCTTCTCCCCCTAGAGGGACATCGGGGATTAATCCCGCCGACCCTGGCTACCCTCCAGCGACATCTAAATGTCACACCAAGGGACAGCCAAGTGACACCCTCGCAAATCATATTAAAATTTGACGACATCGGTGCTTGTGTTGACACCGATGAAAATTAAAGTTTAAAGAGAAGCATCAGGTGTATGAGTTTTTCCCCACAGCTTACTTTATTCCACGTGTTCCACAGGGGATCTGATCTATTTTCTAAAGCATATATTGTATATCTGGTCATGTGATACCATTCTGGTCATGTGATACCATTGTTGACATCAAGTTATATCCAATTTGCCCGAAGGTGGCATTCTTCGTGCACTGTGTCAGACATTTGATGAGTATGTGCATGCATATATTCATATGCATATCACATGTATCATGATCTTATAATTCATGTTACGCATACTACATGTTTTTAATTGGTCAACAAAATGGGAAAAGCTTTAAAGGATCATTAATCATGTTAATATGTTCATATGCATTATGTGTATGTATTACACGATATGAAGCATACACCATCATGTACATGTACAATGCCACCTCGTTATAACATGTATAACGCTTGTCTGCTTATAGCACTGGTTATAGTCATGGATCCCAAAGTAAAAAAAACTCTCTATATTATAGAGAGTTTTTTTTTTACTTTAAAAGCTGTTTTTCCTGATTCTGAGCCCATGTTTGGACAGAAAAAGGCTGTTTCACTTATTGATAGCGTAGATTGAAACCTTGGACCCCACATCAGTGATGTAAAAAAGGTTTCACTGTATATTATCATTATACCATGTAACCATGCATACTGGCACTAATACAGGTAATCATGATCATGGTAATATGTTACCGAACAGGATTACAATGTACTGGAGTATTTTAGCTTTACCCATTGTTCAGGGCTCGAAATTAACATAAATGGTAGACCGTCCCGACACCGTCCTGGACTATATTTTTTACCGTCCCGAAAGACAATCGTTCCGTCCCGAAATAGTTAAAAGGCTGAAAAGGCAATGCTTGTTAGCCGTTGTGGCAGTCTTCGGACCGTCCCGATTACGTCCCGGCAGCCAAATTTAATCGTCCTGGGTTGATTTTTTATTGTCACCGGGACGGCGGGACGGTGTTAATTTCGAGCCCTGTTGTTACCTGAGAAGTAAATTGTAAGTATTGATATTTTGTCATATTTTTATTATACAATGTATATTGTTGCTTAACAATAGTTCAGTAAGTATAAATTAACCAGGGTTACTTGTGTATTTTAGCTTTACCTGAGAAGTAAATGATAAATATTGATAACCTGTCATATTTCCATTATCATGATTATGATATTGTGTTTTGTCTTCGGGTCCAAATGTGTGGAAGAGATTGACGTCATCAAGAAACAAAATGTTTACCGGTGCATGGCCAGTGTCCTCTCTCGCGTTAAAGGCCTTGTAACATGGTTAAGCCCATTCATTACTGTTTCCATGACAGCATCCATAACTGTTGTTCTTGTCACTATTTTTCGTTAACAATGCGATTTGTGCGTTGGGGTCATCAATGCTAAGTTTCCACAATTGCATCTCCGGCACATCCCTCATGCCTTCCTGCCTCATGAATCATTTGTGAATGTTGTCAGAAAGCCATAAAAGTGTTTGGCTATTGTATCTGTCTGGAGGGATATGACCTTAATAATGCAACAGTCACCACACCATCAATTAAGGGTTGATAAACTTTATTGCCCTGCCCCGAGATTAGTCCTGTCCAAATACTGTCACCAATTCACAATCTCTGTCATATAAGTCAGGTCCCCCATTGTCAGGGAGAGGCAGTTTGCCACTCCAATGGTGTACAGCATATTTGCCAACAGCAGATTCACATTTTCGTCAGCGCATAATGTGTCCCATACCCTACCAGGAAATGAATCTCTGATTGTTCCTACTTACGCTGCTATAATCAGATGATCACGATAATATCTGAATATAAAATGTATAAGTACATCACATTTGCAAGTGATGTACTTAGTAACTAATGTTCTGTTTGTTTTTTGGTATAGTGTACATTTTAATACAATACAACAGTTCAGAGGTTTAATGGTTTTCAACAGAATTATTGCTTATATATACATGTACAAGAAGTCTTTTATTCATATAGATGGAAACTCGCGTTGACACCAGCAATTACATCGGGCAAATTTTGAGCTTTCGACACGACTCCACGGTCTTCTTGAAACTGAAACTGCATCGTCATCACGTAACTCCCGGTTATTATACGGGTCACCAGGGTTACGTGACGACAACAGCTGTCTGTAGATTGGGGGGAGTCTTATTTTTCTTTGATATTTATTTACTTTATCCATCTGTACTTGTAATACATGTACCGGTATATGATATATAAACATTATTCCCCATATTTTAATTCTTAAGAAAAAAAAAATGTTTCTATCACTGTTTCTTTTAGGTAAAAGATCTCACTCTACAGTTCATATTCTTTGACGGAGAAGAAGCGTTTAAAGATTGGACGAGTACGGACTCCATCTACGGTGCACGCCACCTGGCAGAGCGCATGGAAAACACGCCCGTTGATGTTCAGAGAGAGGTTGCTCTACCACAGCTGGACTGTATAGTAAGTGCATATTGATACCCAGAACATGGGGCTCAATTTCTTAAGTCTGGCAAAAACAGATTGAAGTTTTTTGAAGCTTTTACAAGTGACACTCACAGCATGCATATTCTACATGTATGAGAGCAAGAACATGAACATGATAAAGAACGTTTTACATGCTTTTTAAAGATCATTTTTCGACTTGAGCACTGTTAAGACTTTTTCTGAAACTACCCCATGTTGTAAAGCAACCGTACGTTACTTTGTGGGAATTATTGCAGAGTGTTTAATAAACCTTCAACATTGTTAAAGTTTATTCATTTCCCAAAATGTATAATGCCTGGCATAGTCCTGATAAAGCAGTCTAAAAAATATGCCCAGATACATTTACATATCATTTTACTTGTTACACACAAATTACACATGTTACAAGTGCATGAAAATACATGTACCCGGTATCTGAAATTATACTCGTCATACATCAACACATAGCTACTAGGGGTATACTTAGGTAAAAATCGAATCAACCAAATCGTGCGATCCGGCCGTTTTGGCAATCGATCTAGTGAGCCGCCGAAATTCTTATCTTGCGATTCACGATCTGCACTCCTCGCTAAAGAGCGATTAACGATGTGGTGCCCCTGCTAACTGCTGATTCATGAGCCAGCCCACCTATAAAACTAC
>JAAUYG010131712.1_pt1 | contig 12408 bp, 2 predicted proteins | sample 7278091 | NCBI WGS metagenome assembly JAAUYG01 (sample SAMN14350201, study PRJNA611818) | marine sediment metagenome | isolation source: surface marine sediment (0.6m) | place: French Polynesia: Moorea | collected 2018-08
GTGCATTTCTCATTTTCACCGACCTTGTATATGTTGTATCACAGAAATGGCTATCGTAGTCCTAAGTTTTTACATTTCTGGTATTCTTTAACTAGGAAGTGACCTAGCAGAGTATCAAGGCCCCTGGGCCTCTTGTTCCACAATTTTCTGGTGCAAAGATCTATTCACACCTGCACCAGTGACCAGAGCCCACCTGTCTAGAGGAACATTTTTCTGATGGACGATAGGTTTTGAGATCCATTACACTGTACTTATTACCTGTACACAAAATTTGACGGGTAATAATAATGGACAATATCGGCAGCAACTACTTTAGGCTAACAGGATCAGAATTGGATGGTGTACAGCAAACATGACATTTAGACCACTAAAGGGGATTCGTTTGTTTTTGATTCTCATACCACATGTACAAAGTCACATAGTCCCCAGCAAGTAATTTGCAGCATCTGTTCAAACCGATGTGACAACATACAAGCGAACTGATTTTGTAAAATGGTTTATTTGCGAACTTTTGATGAGAAAGAATGCTACTAGCTGCTCTCGTGTTCCGACAGTTACTACAAAACATGGACGCAGGTTGATAGACGAAAACAGCGATAACAAGGATGTATACAAAGTTCTATACAGAGATAAAAGAAAATGTTACTATTAAACAGCAAGCAAAACAAAACTATCGATACAATGTAATAAATAACAAGGGTTCATAAATGGTCCTGGACCCGTACAAAATTTAACAATTGCTCCTATATATATATTTGTAGAGTAAATATACATATTTACAGGACTTGCTTTAGTAAGACATATAGCTTATTAGTTACTATAGAACGTGATATCCCTATTGCTTGTAGATGCACACCGTAACGCAGTGGAACATAATGTTTTTGAGACCGCCTTGGGATTCGGACCACCCCATACTACCAATTCTGCGCAGTACCAAACTTAAATTTTCAAAGGTTTAGTAGTCTAAGAAATAAAGACCACCTCACCACTAAGAGCAATTAATGAAAGTCTAATGTGTGCGGTCTAATTTCGGAGGTTCCACTATATAGCAGATTGAGGATATTTGCTTTCAGATTCGTGAAGAGATTCATCATTATTAGTCTGGAGGGGTCGGGAGGACGAGCATCTGTTGTGGATCACCAGTTAAATGCAGACTACACTCATATTGAATTATAACAGGCCCAAATTTTATCCAATTTTGAACTGCTTTCCACACCGAAACATGTACAAGGGAAAAATTGGGGAACAAAAAGTAGTGCTTTTAGCAGACAGCTGCTCCTTATAAACAAAGTCAACAATGTTTTGGTGTTCTTGAAAATAGGATTAGCCACCAAAGCAGGTGTTTTTTTATATATATACTGGTGTTTTTGTTTTTAATATACTCCAGTAGATACAGATTATCTTCTTAGTAGGATTAATTGTATTAAATGTATGAAAAAGTAGTGATCTCTATGAAAATCAGCCCCGGGTCAAGATCAAAAGCATTCACATTATTCCGTTTACTCAACAATTTCAAAAAAAAAAAATTCTCAAAACCGGTCTAATGCAAGTGAATTATCAAAGGAAAACCCATAATTCTGGAACTATTTATCATGTTTATAGCACCAATATGCCTGGGACTGTTACAGTACTCAAATTAATTTTACGGATGTAAAAAAATAGTGTACCACGTTTTTCTGCCCATGCTACAAGAATATTCTGCAGATGTTTTTTCACACATAAGGAACATATTTAAACCTGATCAACAGGTTCATTTGGAGGGATTGACTAGAACCGGTTGGAATGTTTGTTTTTTTTCTTCTTTTTTAGTTATGGATTACCCTGCAAGGCACATTTTTCGGAGGTTCTTATTCTATTTCATGCTTTTTCAAAACACCACTCTTTTTTTTTTCTCTCTCCATTTGGTAGGTTTGTGTATTTCAAGTGCAAAGTGAAATGAAACGAATAATTTTAAAAAGATTACAAGTTACAAGCAAAGACAATCTGAGTTTCAAGAAGCCTCTTACAGCAGACCTTTCGTACTGCCAAGATCTTTTTCCTTCTAGAACACATACAGACCTAGGTTCCTGGCCTACTTTACCTCATCCAAACAAGTCAGGAACCAAAGTTCTATAAAAAAAAACAATACTTAAGTTCCTTAGATTGGTAGACTTAGACTAAACGTATTTTTGAGAAATCTACCCCTGGTGCTATATAAAAAGATTACACAATACGAAAATATCAAAAATCTTTCTCCTACAGTTAGTTTACGTCGACGTTCTTTCATTATGTACACATTCTATACCAAAAGGAAATACAGAAGTTAAACAAACAAATTATTGACAAATTTCATAAACAGCTTTGTGACTGTTTCATAACCTATATGATTTACTTGTAGAGTCGGACATGTTCTTAACATCACTCGAGTAATAGTGATATTAAAACACGAACAAAGGACATTTTCATTAGTCAGTTACCCTATTACATGCAAAATAAATACCAAGACAGTGTAAGTTGGGATTAGGATGAACTCGCGTGGTCACAATTTATAGGTTACACTGAGCATATAAACCAATGAGAATCATGTTCAATGTTATACTTGACAGTATCCCAGAGATCGCTTTTCGCCATTGCAGACAACTACTAAGTACATGTATTACACTTTGTCACAAAATACTGTTCCCTTGCATTAATTTATAATCTAGGGCTAGATTAGTGAGTGATTAGGTTTAAAAAATTATCATGGCGTCCCAATATTGGCGCCTTTCTCAAAAATTAAGTATCACACCAAATGGAATGCATTTAAGGATACTTTAATATAACGGAATATTATTAACATAATACAAAACAACCTTGTACAAGCCTGGCTTACAGACATGGAACAATAAACAGCAACATCCAAGAGTAACAAACATGCACTATGGTACTGCAGATGAGAATATATATGAGCTGGTGAGGCAAAACAGGCGTTATTATTATCAAATATCGCCCCAGCACCAAATCTATAAATGGCAGGTATCCAACAACATAAAATATTGGCCCTGAAACATCGTATCACAATGTCGCAAGATCAAATTTTACTCAATATCTACCGGTACAAAATTTGTCAAGTCAACCTTATTTATGCAAAGTGATCATTTTACTCTGCATGGTTTACTATGCAAAAAAGGACATACCTGTAAATAATTAAGACACTAACTTGATATCCCCCCTAATTACATTCCTCCTACGGAATGATATGTATAAAATTGCTGGACAATCCTAATATTTTTGTTGGACATAGTAACTTTATCTATTTGACATGACAAAAGTATGTCAAATGATCTTTAATATCTTAAATCTTTGTTTTATTTCTAAATTTTCGGAGTGGCTATTTTTGTTCAGACGACAAAAGTCTTTGTCATGGCTATTCTTGCTTTTTGGCGTTCATTATGAGGACATCACCAGTTTTTTCACCCGTTCCATTTCCACCTGTGCATTGAGCCGGACTTTTTTCTCTTCGTCAACTTCATTCATGAGCTCCAGAAGACGCTTGTTGAACTGGGATTTCATGAGATCCAGGGAACTGCGAAGCTGCTGGACCTCTTCCTGCAGGGCCACGTGCTGCTCGCGAGGAACGGAATTTTGGCGCAGTTCCCGCACTTCTTGCCGCAGCTTCTCCAGCTCTGCCATTGCCACCTGGTGGCCATCACCGGCAGCACCTGTAGTACGGAAATCCGTTTCTATTAAGAGGCTCTGTACGATGACTGCATTTTGTTAGTTCCGGTGGAGGTCTTTTAATAAACATTTCACTGTATTAAAAACTTTAATTTGGAAAAACAAATTTAATGCGGAGTGGGGACTCTCTATCAAGGTAACTCTCTCATTTGTGCCAAAAAATCTTGGCAAGGAATGCAGAGAACGCACATAGTGCAACAGTATGCAATGACACATACTCCCTCTTGTCAAAGTCACTTTACATATACAGTACTCACTGTACATTTAAGAATTTAAGACCCCTCCCTTTTAGATTTCCCGCTATTTTAAGACCGGCCTACAGGGACACAACTCTTATATTTTTTTTTTTCAATATAAATAGCCTTCCATTTTTAGACCACCTTCAATTTAAGACCATGGTTTTCTGGCTGGATGGGTGGTCTTATAATGCAGGGACCACTGTACGACAAAAGCGATAGGGCAAAGATACAGTGAAACTTGTACATAAAGACCACCCTAGGAACTAATAAACTGTGGTCCTTATACACACGTGGTCTTGCTATGCAGGTTCAACAACATGGAAAGTATACCCCGGGGGATCTGTAAACTGTGGTCTTTATAAGCAGGTGGTCTTCAAATACAGGTGGCCTTTAGCATGTTTAGAGCAGGCTGAGTGTACAGACATGTATTGGCTACATTAGCATTAGAAACAACAGAATTGTATTAGCAAAAGTTTCCAACACTTGTATCCTACCTTTGTTGTGATTATCCGATACTCGGGAGTTGAGTATCGGAGATTTAGGCTGAGTTATCTTCTGTGGAGGGACCGGGGACTCCTCAGACGGTGTTGGGGGGACTGGACGGCTTGGTGGGACTCTTCTTTCCTCCTCCTGCAAAACACAATAGCGGTGCCACCGTATTTAATTAATTAAATCATGAATATGCATAAGAACAGCAAAACATTTGCGGGATAGGATCATGAAGGTATATTGACAAAATAAAACGTCTGTGATATACATACCTTCCCCCCCCCCCCCCCAGTATATGAAACACATTTTACACACATATACAATATCTTGCCATGGACCATGGCATCGTATGGTCATACACATATTATGATACCAATTAGTATATTATGTTGATTTCATGTATACAAATTTTACACAATATAATGTTAATATGAAGTATTATTACTAGTACTACATGTACTACTACTACTACAACTATTAGCACTACTACTATTTATTATAATGTGATATGAATTTACATGTAATACTATATAATTAATACATAAAATCAAAATAATGTACATGCCATCTACCACTTCTTAAACACAGTCAACTTATACCACCAAGGATCATATAAACTGGTAATTTTAGTTCAAGTATAAATACAAAACTACAATGTACAGGTTTTGACAGGCCAAAAGATAATCAGAGAATGGTTCCAATGATCCGTTGTGAATTTTGGGAAAGATCTTAAGATAAACATGCAGGACAGGTATATCATTTCACGACAACATGACCCTCTTGACTATACAATGTACATGCATTCATGATATTCATCTGTGACCTTGAGCTTGTGTCAAAGTGCAAATAGCAAAGAGGTATTTTATGAAATTTAGAAACCAAGGACGCTCTACAATGATACAGGTGATATCTAATTCACATGTTAGAAAAATTGTCTTTCTACTCTCTGAGTCTTAAATGAAAACAATAATTGTTCCCGAATTTTCAGCGAGCATCACGCTGCCATCTTCAGGGGAATGTGCCGATGTCACTCATCGTGTGGTCCCACGAGGAGTTTCAAGGTGATGGCTGGAATCCACATGTGTTTGCAGTGGAACTCTGGAATTAACACACCCCATGGTTGAGGCCAAAGCCTCAAGGTTTAAGTCTGTCTTAATTCTGATACAATATAGCAGTGGTGTTTTAAGTTTTAGTCATTCCATAAGCATCGTAAGTGGTCTTAATTCTGGAGTGATCTCGCATCCGGGTTGGTCTTAATGTGCTTAATGTGGAGTTCCACTGTATCCAGAGTGAGCTCTCCAATGAGGACACTCTTTCTATTACGAGGCTTGTGAAAAAGTGACATGGATAGAGTAGGCTTTCATGTTATGATGTTACCATATCTGTTATCAGGATGACATACACATGATCAAATATGGTACATGAACTATTAGCTATCCACTGTTGTTCTTCCTTCAAGAAGGTGGAGAAAGTGTTGCTTCAGCTGAAAATGAATAGCTACACAGTAAACATATACATTTGTCTACGGTACATACATCCTCGTTACAACAATCAGTTTTATCAGCAATTGTTGGAATAATTAAAATTTACAAAAACATTGCATCAAAATAATAACGGTGATCCAACACAAGGATGTGGTTTCAGCAAAGCTGCAATCTTATATGTACAAAAGATCACCGACAGGGTTTTTAAGTATCTTAATCTTAATGCAGTGAATTTATTATCAGCACACAATGATAACACAGAATAGTGAAAAGGCTGAGACTACAAAAGGTTGTTCCAGTAGTGTATCGTGTCATGCATTTTTTGGTCATGCCCCTTGCATATACCTTGTATATCTAATCATGTGAATTTTTCATAAATCTGTGGAACAAATCTCTTTATTTTAGTCATTCGAGCATGTTACAACAAAACATAAGTATCAGCAGATCCCCCCCTTCTGTTCTTTTTGTTGTTGATCTTGTCCTGTTACTGGCATGCTGGCAATGGATCTATGATTTTTGGAGCTAGGACTTATATATAAAGAATAACAAGAATACCAGACAACTATAATTTGACTAAAAGTGATGAGAAAGACATGAAACAACCAAAGGCACATATATATATACATACAAAGATTGTATACACAATGCTAGAACATCGAGTGTTTGCGGACTTTCTAATGACAAACGTAAATTCAAGAATAACTAAAATCTATGTGAAACGACTACCGTTAACTGCTTTACAGGTACTGTTAGTGATTGGTTAACTTTACTAACAATGTCATAGGCTTTAGCCACAATAAAATGATCAGAAGAAACCAGCAAGATACAAGATCTAACATTAGCGATGGGAACAGAACTGTAGGAGTATTAGAGCATGGACCAGCATCAAAATACAGGTCTTTCACCATTGTTAACAGCTCAGAGATCAGGGGAAGCTTGAAATTTAGGAGTTACCGGGTAATACCTAACACAGGGACCAGGCGTTATGGAAAGAGTGGCGACTCTACATTGATGTAAAGTTTAGATGCATGTACAGGATGTACTGGTAGTTATTAAGACCTCTTGGGGACAAGTACGCAGGGTGGGCATTGGGTAACGTATTGAGGATAGGTAACTGTTTTCGTATCCATGATATCAGCCTCCATTTACGACATGCGCAGCGGACATGCTCTGGACAAAGTACCGGTACTTAAAACATAATCCTACAGACAGAATGACACTAGCATTCAATTGATAACTTATGACAATACAGTGAAACTTGCCTTTAAGACCACCTGAGAAATAGGGACAACCTGGGAATTAAGCACAACTACTTCAGCCCCTAGGCCTATTCAGTACATAGAAATTGACCTGAGAAATAAGACCACCTCAGAACAGTTTTTGACAGTCCCTTGGGTGTCCCTAATCCCCAGGTTCCACTGTACATGTAATACAGGGTAAACGTCTGAGCCTAAATATGCTAAAGGCTAGGGTAACATTTGTACTACATTGTATAGTAATGAGCGTGAGGAAGCTCCTTGAAAAGAACTTGAAAATTATAACTACACTGTAGTAGTACTTTTTTAGCTCTGGGGAAGCAGGAATTCACATCTGTAGTCCAAACCCGAGCTTCATATTTAAAAGGAAAGTATGAAGTGATTGCATAAAACAGTGCGACCTTATGTACATGTTGTATAACTAGATAAAGATCAGGGTTAAGTGAGAGAAGCCTTCAGGGATACAATATCGTGACAAAACAGCCGACACAGGCTTAAAGTACATGTATGTACACCAAAGCTACACAAGTATCCAACCATGCGACAAGTAAATTTCCCTGCCATATGCAGGACTGTCACCTCGTTCAGTACGCGGGAGTGTCTGTCGGCAGGAGCCGGCGGAGTCCGGGGCGCATGCCGTTTCCGGCCTCGCTCTGGCGGCTGTAGACCAGCCGCGGAGGAATGGCGTCTGACCGCATCTTCTTGGTCTATGTGGTCTTCAGCCTGTAGGTCTCGCTCTAAGCTATGAGAGCGGTTCTGTGGTGATTATAGTACATGTCTTGTATGTATATATATGTTTGAGCAAAACATGTTTGAAAATAGAAGACAAGCAATACTGCAAACTGAGTTTGCACTATTTTATAGCATTTTAATTCAAGCAAATACTGCTCCCATGCATTAAATGTATGCTTTAGCAGAATTTTTACCACCTGTTTTTTTACTTTTCTCCATCATTTGACAAGGATTTTCTACATTTCTTTCCCTAAGGGACATGGACGATATATCATATACACGGTTTGGCATTTTTGAATGCGTAGGCAATATTAGGCTACTATGTTAGTTTCTAGAGTATTCGCAATACTGGGGTGTCGTAAAAAAGGTTGTATCTATCTATGCCCAAGGGATGGACGAAACTGCCTATGCATTTTAGGAGGTGCAAAAGAAAGAACTGTTAAGAGTAAAGTCATAATACAATGGGCAGACAAAGAAGCCATCAGCATGTGCTGGGTATTAATTTGAGCTCTTTGGAAAAGAAATGTCAAATTACCATCTATGCATGTACAGTGATGCCTGAATTTTAAGACCAATCTGTCCATGCTTTCAGTGAAGCAAAACAATATCTTAAAGACCAGGTTGTCTTAAACTGGATTTGGAAAGTTCTTGAACCAGAGGTATTTAAAGCCTTAAGACAGAAAGGTCTATTTACAGGAAGCACTGCACTGCCTATACCGTACCAGATTTTCATTGGGGGATGATGAATCAATCTCATTGTTTATGTTCTGATGCTACAGATCACAAATAAATGGAAAAGGCATAAATGCTACATATTTAAGGAAATTCATGATAAACAATGGTATAATCATATATACAATTGGATGTTTTAATATATGTTAGTAGTAGTACCCAGCTTTGCTGGGCGGGGTTCCCTTACTTTGCATTTGTATGTATGTGTGTCCGTTTTCAAAATATTTAAAAAAGATATTGAACTGATCAACTCCATTTTGGGGTGGAAGCATTCTTTCTGACCCAGATAGGAAACCATTCAATTTTGAAAACAACCCCCTCAAGGTAAGGGTGGGTGGTTCAAAATTTTGGCCCAATGATAAGAGTTCGGGGGAAAATTTCAAATGCCTATAACAGTTAAACGGTGAGAGATACATGAGATAAGACATGTGGTTACCACTAAACACTAATATGGGGAGGCCAAATTACATTATTAGATTTGACCTTAAGTGACCTGGAAAGGTCAAATTCAAGTTCATGCAAATTTTGAAGGCTTATACCTAACACAGGAACTAAGTTCGGCGATATATCATTAGTAAACAATACTAGGCAACTGCATCATCAAATCTGATGTTGAGTGACCTTGAAATGTCAGTCAAGGTCACTCCAATTAGATTTTAGAAGTCTTATACCTCATATAGGAGCAGAAATAGGCCTTATGTTACTACAAACAATAATAGAAGGTCATACATTGTGAGTCCAATGACACCATTACATTTGACCTTCAGTGACCTGGAGAGGTCAAAGTCAAGGTCACATACATTTTGAGTTGTAGATCTGTACACAGTTGGTAGTACATGTGTATATTAATCTCGATGTCACATAAGAAAATTTGTGAGCAGCAGGGTCTTCCGCTGTTGCAGCGGTCTTTCTTATTACTATATACTGTTGAAGATTCACACCAGACCAAACTAAGAACTACACTGTAGTAGGAACATGATGCTTGTAAATATGATGCTTGTAAATATATTTTGTGTATTCATTTACCATTAACAGTATGAACGAAACTTTTGTACAACAGTTTCCGGAGTATGTATATGGGCCACCAGGGACCCAAAACAATCAAATTAGAGGACATGTATGTACATGAACGTAGTTGTGATTTTCTAGTTATACAATTGGTTTGGGCTCGTCATCTAAAGTCAGACACTTACAAGTTCTCTGCCACGAAGGTTGGGGGGTCTTCTCTGGGGGGCTTTCGCTCGGTTAGCCGTGGGGTGTGCCAGTTTCTCGCTAGTCTCAACGCTGTTCAGATCTGAAATGAAGGCACACAAACTGAGACTTATTCACAACCGAAGACATCACCGGTTATGTTCAGAGAAATAGCAGCAGTGCCAGCAGTATTTTCACGGTTAAAGAAAACAGTAACACAGAAGAAGAGGACACTGTACAAATAAATATCACACATGTTTAAATTTTAGTGAACTAGAAAATGAGAGAAGTTTAAATAATATCATAACATCTATTAGCATCTGTCAGAGTCTCGATAGAAAAGGTGCGGAACATTAGATATGACATACAATACGAAACACACAACTGATTATACACACAAGAAAAGTGCAATATACTAAATTCTTAGACTTTTTTAAACAGGATATAGACTTAAGATGTCAGAAATTAGAGGATCACATAAGATCATATATATATACTTCACTTTTAGACACCTTTGCCATTGCAGTAAATCATACTGATGCTTTTAGTCCAAATCTTCCAGTGTTTTACACTGAAGTAGTGTGGTGGCTATGGCAAGGAAGATCATCTCATTTGACAACCTCGACTAGTGCTCAAGTCTCTCTCTCACAAAGGCCTGCAGTTTTCTTACAAAGGGACTTCTACAGGCTTAGAGGCAGAAGACAGAATGTCAAACTACTCAAAGAAGACAAGTTTCTTGTTGGAGAACTCAGTAAGTACACATTTAGAGACTTTATGAAATAGCTTGTGCTCGTTCAATGACATAGCTTGTATATGTTTATGTGCCAGTCCATTATAGAAGTATGCGTAGGCTGAACTAAGCTCTTCAGATTATTTTCTTTGCTGCAGAGATATTTGGGAGTTTAAAACCTGGACAAAAGCTCGGCTTCTTTTGTTAATCAGAACTTTTACTAAAAGAAGTACTGGGTGGTTTGTTTGCAATAATGGACCTAGGCCGTGGACAATGATGGACATACACTGTAACAGTATTGAGTACTACTTCTAAGTTTAGTGGTATTTTGAATTTGAAAGCCTGCAACTATTACAATGTACATTTGTTGGCATTGTACAAAAGAGTACATGAGTACAAAAGGGGTTTACTTGTATCCAAAGTTCTTACTTGAGGATATATATTTGTCACTCAGCCTTTCAGGTGTTTTATGAGAGGTATACAAAGAGTGAAGTACATATGTATGTAAATGTTGCCTCTATGTCAGTTACCACCAATCTGTCTGAGAATCAAAGAGATTATTAGTGGCACTACCTTTACAGACTATACTGTAGAAGGCAATTTTACATCTACGTGACAAAGGATGTGTGTTGCTTGGTTACATTCACATGATTTAAACAGGTGCTATTAGCATGATTTGATCAGGTCATGTAGCCTTATTACATTGAATTATCAGCCATGGCTAGAACAGTCTCATCATGTTTTTCCATGACTTTTTCAGGATACATGTACTATTATGGGCCGAAACAATATCAATATATATAGTCATCACTGGCCATTGCAAAAGAAATTTTTCACCAAGTGGATGCATATATGTTTTTGTATATCACGGTTACTTATGTATTTTTGCAAAGTTCTACAAATGAGAAGCAGTTTTCCCCCTGGTTACAGTGGTATTGATAATTCTGGAATCACTCTCAATTTCTTGTATAATTCAAAGATAATAGCAAGTCGGGGAAACCCCATTCTAAGGATTTTCCATGACTGAGGGCAAATTTTACCAGCTTTCCACATCTATACAAATGTCTGCTCCATGCACTCGATTGGTCGATTAATCATATGTTAATTGGGCCTATGTACATATGATCATGGTTCACACGTCAGAACATTTCAAGAGATTTCTTAAGCCATAAGGATCACGTCATTTTAATTTGCATGTAAATCCATTGATTCTGAGTTATTCACACAAGCCATGCAGAATTAGTAGCCTGGTGTTCCACAGTTCATAACATTAGGAGAGTGAGAGTTTTGACTCTAAAGGAGTCTAGGACCACCCCATCGGTTAAATTTTGTCATGTGCATGACACGTATACATACTAGTACGGGGTATATTATTTCTAAGTCAAGGCCATCAGGGGGTCAAATATATATTAAGAACACTTTGACATGTTTGATCTCAGGCATGTCAAACAAGCGTGGATTCCACCATAGAAAAAGATCCCTCCAGACCAGGCCGTCATTTTTTTTTTTTTTTTTGCAACTTTTTTTTCTCTTGCTTGTGAAGTTTGAACAAAATATATAGAAAGCTTACACATGACAATACCTGTCAATGTTTTTTTTTATTAAGCAACCAGATATTAGTTTTATGGTGACTGCCCCTTAATAACTTAACGACCTGCATACGTAAATTTTTTTTGACAATAAGTCAACTGTCCATGCTGTCACTAAGACAACATAAATAGTAGCATTTTTCTTTTTTTTTTTTTCTTGAAACCTATATACTATGGAGATGTCCCCTCAGGTTGACAAGAAACCTACCTTTCACCTGTTTAGGGTATTATTTAAACTAGTAACAACATGGAGATGGCCCCTTACCTGGA
>JAAUYG010243428.1_pt1 | contig 12407 bp, 13 predicted proteins | sample 7278091 | NCBI WGS metagenome assembly JAAUYG01 (sample SAMN14350201, study PRJNA611818) | marine sediment metagenome | isolation source: surface marine sediment (0.6m) | place: French Polynesia: Moorea | collected 2018-08
CAGATCGATCGTGTCGCCATCCGCCAGCGGGCGGGCGGCCACCGATCCCGGAAAGCGGCAGCACTGCGGGTCGAAACCCGGCGGCAGTGGTGGACCGGACACCAGGCAGGCGTCGATATAGATGCGCCGCAGGGTGGCATTGTCGATGGCCCGCTGAATCAGCCGCCGCTCTTCGCCGGCGATGGCGATGGTTTCAAACGCCGGATTGCCCATAACGTGGTCAAAATGCCAGTGGGTGTTGAGCACAACGATCTCGGGCTGCGCCAGTTCGTCCACAACCGGGTGCAAGGGGGCCAGACCCAGGCCGGTATCGATGAGCGCCGAGCGACGGTCTCCGTTGACAAGGTAGCTCTGGACGTGCCCGGGCTCTTCGATGGCGAAGATTTGGTCGGCCACTTCCTTGATGCGGAACCAAGAAACGGCGAGTCGGTGGGATCTGCTCTGGAAGGCGGAAGGCAATGGGGTGTCCTCGTTTCGCTCTCGCCGTCGGGCCTATTTCCGCGGCCTTCGGCGAAAGAGCGCGGTATAGGGCAGAAAACTCAAGACCGCAAAGACAAAGGGGGCTGTCAGCAGAATACGCCCTGCGGTGGGTCTTCCGCCCAGGCCGACCAGGATGCCGATAAAGCCGGTCAGCAAACCGATGATCACCAGCCCGATGGCCAGCAGAAGCGCCCTCACGCGACCGGATCGGCGACTGCGGACGCAGATCCAGACGTGCATGGTGATGACGCAAACGAGCAGCAGGGTCAGAGCGGTCATGGCGGCCTCGAGAAGGGTCTATCAACCAACATAATGTAAAAAGGGAGCAAGGTTCAACCCTTAGATGATCACTTCTCCGCGATATCAACCCGGCCGGGGCGCGCCTCGGCCAACGTCTTCCCCCGGTCGGTCAGTCGAGCGCCCGTGGCCGTGCTTTCCACCGTCAAGGGGCGTTCCAGCGGCGGCGGCGCCTTGAGTCTCACGACGGCCGGGCCCGGGATGAATCGGGCCAGGCGGCCACAGACATAACCCCCGTTGCCCGAGGCCGGGGGGCCGTGGAATCGCTTCGCAATGGTCAGCGTTGCCGTCATGACGTCAGGATGCCTTGGGCCCGGGGTGATGCACGACGGCTTCGGCTTCAATCTCCACCAGCCAGGCCGGATCGATCAGGCGGTTGACCTCGACGAAGGTGCAGGCCGGGCGAATGTCGCCGAATAGTTTACCATGGGCGCTGGCCGCCTCCTCCCAGCGATCGGCATCCGTCAGGTAGACGCGGGTGCGGATGACGTCATCCAGGCTGGCGCCGGCCTTTTCGAGGGCCTCCTGGATGATTTCGAGACAGCGTAGGGTCTGTTGGTACATGTCGCCCGAGTACGCCGTGTTGCCGTCGGCGGCAATCGGCGCCGTGCCGGCCACGGCGATACGGTCGCCGATGCGAACCGCCCGGGAGAAACCGATGGGTTTTTCAAAGGGGGAGCCGGAGGAAATGTTCTGACGTGGCATGGGATCTCCTTTGCAAGGCTGGCGGCGTGCCGGCCTGATGTTGCACGCGGTCATCATCAATGGCTGGTCCCGGATAAGGCGGATGACAAGGTTTCAGGTTTTGGAAAAACCTGAACACGGACACCTGAAATCCTGACCCCCGAATCTCGCGTCAAACCCTTTCGGCCAGCAGCACGATGCCGGCCATCAGGCCCATGGGGATTTCGTCGGGGTCGCTATCGCGGGTGATCCTGTTGATCGGCCAGCCCACCGTGCGGGCGAGTTCGAAAAAGTTGACCCCCAGCCCCGAGATGGACGGGCGTGCCGTATCGGGATGTCGGCAGGCGGCGTTTCTAGCCAGCACCCGGCAGTCGTCTTCGGCGGCACAGAAGATGCGTCTGCAGGAGCTGGCAGCAAACCCACGGGCGGCGGTGTATCCGCAGACCCGGGCCTGGCGTTCGAGGGCCGCGGCGGTTTCGTGAACCAGGCCCGCCACCCCGAAGCGCTCGTCTCCCAGCAGGACTTCGGTGGGGACATCGTACTTGAACACCAGGGCCTGGGGAAAGGCCTGCAGCAGTTCGCGGAAGGCGGCCGGTTTCATGACGTGGGGCGGGCAGTTGGCGCCTTGGCCGTAACCGGGGCAGCCCGGGTCCCGGCAGATGGCGGCGAGCGCCTCTTCGACCCGGATGCGGGCGGCGTCGATCAGGCGCGCATCGCCGACCCCCAGTTTCAGGGCATAGGCAATCAGTTCGGTTTGGGGAGAATTCGACATGCGCGGGCCTCAAACGTTCAACGGTCGGTCGCCAGCCGGGCGCCGTAGGCGATGAAAATGATGCCGGCCGTGCGGTCGATCCAGCGCCGGCTGCGCTGGTAGATGCGGGTGCAGCGTGCACCGGAAAAAAAGCAGGCCACGGCGGCGTACCAGACGAGTGAAAGGGTTGTCATCAGGGCCACGCTGGCCAGTCCCAGCCAGGCGGGAGCGGCTGCCGGCATGCTGGCCGCGAACAGGCCGGTGACGAAAGCGGCGGTCTTGGGGTTGGATAGATTGGTCAGCAATCCAGCACGCCATGCGCCTGTCGCTCTCACCGGGGCGTGATGGCCCCATGCGTTATGCCCCTGATATCCGCCGCCGGGGCGCAAGAGCTTGACGCCGAGGTAGATCAGATATCCGCCGCCCAGCAGTTTGAGGCCGCCGTAGAGCCAGGGGGCGGCCTGAAAGAGCAGGGCCAGCCCGAAGAATCCGGCGAGCCCCCAGACGACGGTGCCGCAGGACGTGCCCAGCACGCTCCAGAGCGCCTGCGGACGGGAGCCGCCGATGGCCGTCTGAACGGTCAGGAAGAAATTGGGACCGGGGGTTACGACGGCGACCGTCCAAAGACCGGCGACGCTCAGCAGCACGGTGGTGGCATTAAAGTCAGGTGTGTTCATAACGGTTCTCCTCCAACAGCCGTTGGCGTGGGCCCGCGGAAGGCCCTACAGCTGCTTGTCCAGCGCAAACAGTCCGAAAAACCAGGCCTGAAAGCGCCGTGCCAGCGAACTCGGCGGCTCGGATTTACGGACCTCGGCGCCGGAATGCCAGACCAGCCGGTTGTTTCCGTCCTTACGGACCTGCCAGCTGTTTTCAGGCGCCACAAGATTTTCGAAGACCATCGTGATGGCCTCGGCCAGTTCGGGGCTCTCGATGAGCAGGCCCATTTCGGTGTTGAGATAGATCGAGCGGGGGTCCAGGTTGAGCGACCCCACGAAAACGGTGCGGCGATCGATGACAATGAGCTTGGCGTGCAGTCCGAAGATTTTGGCCGTCACGGGCGGGGTGTCGGGCGATTCGGCCGGTTGCGCGTCGCGGCGGAATTCGAACAGGGTCAGGCCGGTATCGACCAGCCGGGGGCGATGTTTTTTATAGCCGCTGTGGACGATCGGGTGGTTGGTCGCCCCCAGCGAATTGGTGAGCAGGGCGATCCTCACGCCCCGGCCGACCAGTTCGGTGATGGCCTTGTAGTTTTCTTCATCCGGTACGAGGTAGGGGGTGGAGGCCAATATCTCCATTTGCGCATCGCGCGTCAGTTTCCGCAGCGATTCGATCAACTGAACGGGGGGCATGTCCTTGCCCACCAGGGGGCGGTCGTAGATGACATCGGCTGTGCCGGTATAGAGTCCGTCCTTCAGGGCGGCCAGCATGCGCCCGGTGTCCAGGGCCTCTTTCCCGAAGGCGGCGAGCAGTTCCCGGTGGTCTTCGATCTCTTCGTCCAGCTCGTCGCGTAACTTCTGGAGTAGGCCCGGATCCGGGTGGTTGCGAATGAGGCCCTCTCCGGGATAAGCGCCGTCGCTGTTCCAGAACAGGTCGAAGGAAAAGGACACGCGGGGGACGATCTCCCCTGTGGCCAGGACGTCGAAATCCACAAAATTCTGTTTGGGGTTGAGACCGAAATACTCCTTGCCGATATTGCGGCCGCCAACGATGGCCAAGCGGTTGTCGGCCACCATCAGCTTGTTGTGCATGCGATGATTGAGCTGTTCGATTTTGCCCACAAACTCCAGGCCGCGCAGCAGGGGGGAACGGTTGCGGCCCTCGACGGGGTTGAAGAGACGGACCTCGATATGCGGATGGCGGCTCAGGGCGGCCACGGCCGGGTCCGAGCCCATCAGGGTGATGTCGTCCAAAAGGAGGCGGATGCGCACGCCGCGGTCGGCGGCCCGGATCACCCGTCGCAGAAGCAGGTCGGCGCTGGCGTCGGCTTTCCACACATAATACTGCAAGTCGAGCGTCTTTTCGGCCATGTCGGCGAGCAGCAGGCGCCAGCGGAGTGCGTCGGCATTGCTGCTCAGCATCAGAAAGCCCGATTCGTCGTCCGGATGCGCGGCCATCAATTCCCGGCTGAGCCTGTCGAGCCGGTTGTCCGGCAGAGGTTCAAGGGCGAAACTGACGGTTTGGGGCGGGGCTTCCGGCAGGGTGCGCGGCATCGTGAAGCAGCCGCCGAGCATGGTGGCGGCCAGAACCAGCACCAGGACGGCAGGGCCGTGTAAAGCCCGCCGTGCGGCGGACCTGCGCCCCCGAAAAGGGCTTCGTGGTGGGAAGGGGCGTGCAGGCATGATAGCGGGCGTTTCCAAATATTGCGGTGAGTGTTCATGACCGTCGATCGCTGGTGGCCGTGCGACGGCGGATGAGAGTCTGGTTCACGACCATAGGCAAAACCGGCCGGCTTGTCAAAAGACGCCCGGCCCGGGGCTAGAGCGGTAGGCGTGTCTCCGGCGGGAAGTGAAGGTCGAAGGTGTCGGCCAGCACCTCGAACAGCGCCGCCTGGTCTGCGAGGGTGCGGGTCTCGATGCATGTGCCCCGGTCGATGCTGAAGGCGAAATCGTGAAGGCTGTAGCGCGCTTCCGGCGTCGGACGCTGGACGATGAGCTGTCGGGCAAACTGGCTGTCCGGGTGCGTCGACACGTAATGGTTGGCCACCTTGTAGTCGATCCAGTGCTGGGGCTCGAGCGTGAAGGCGTACAAGTCGATCCAGCGGCCGTCCTGCAAGGACTGCAGCACCCAGGCGTGGTCCTCCGCGACCACCCGGTAAAGCCATTGAAACCGGCGAAAGACTTCGCCCGGGACGAAGGGCAGGGGGCGCTGGTAGCCCTGGGCCCCGAAGCCGACGTCGACCAGCAGCGATAGTTCGTCCAGCGCGACCATCAGGAGCATGTGGGTGCGGGCGCGCACCTGGTCGCTGCCCAGACGAACCCGGGCGGCAAGTTTCGTGACCGCAAACCCCGACTGTTCCAGCACCGCCGCCATCAGAAGGTTGTGCTCGAAGCAATAGCCGCCGCGGCGCTGGTGAACGAGTTTGTTCTGGATGCTCGTCAGGTCCACCTGGATGGGGCGCCCCAGGAGAATGTCCAGATTCTCGAAGGGAATAGTGTTGGCATGCGCCTGGTGAAGCGCATCCAGGCAATCTCTGTCCGTCTTCCGGGCGCCGCCGAAGCCGATTCGTTTGAAGTAGGCGCTAAGATCGATCATCGTCTCGATCGGTCCTGTCCGGCGGTGGACGACCCGTCGCCGGGGGGCAGCGGCTGGTCGAAGACCGCCTGGGTTTTGGTCCGACAAAAGCCCTGGCGTTCATAGAACCGATGGGCGCGCTCCCGCTTGACATTGCAGCGCACGCGAAGATCCGCAACCTTTAGCGCCCGCAGATGCTCGACCGCCGCCTGGACGAGGCGGGCGCCGATGCCCCGGCCGCGCTGGTCGGCGCCTACCACCAGGCTGGCAATCTCCCCGCGGTCCCCCTCGGCCAGACGTCGGGTGACGACCACCTGCAGGCAACCGGTCAGCTGGCCGTCCGCCGAGGCCGCCACGAGGATGATGCTCTCGGGGTCGGACGCCGATGCGCGGATACACCGGCGGACCGACGCGCTTGAGCGCACGTAGCCCAACTGCCCCAGGAGTTCGACCACGCCACCGGCGTCTTCGATTTGCGCCGGCCTGATCGTCGTCGCCGCGGATTGGTGATGCCTTGTGCTCATGGGCAATTGTTTTATTGCATTTGGCCGTTTTTCTCAATCCCGACGCATTCGGCCATCGCGTCTGCACCGGCAAGGCGGTGCCCGGCCCGCCGATGGTCGTCGCGCTCAAAGTGTGATAAGGGCAGACCCATGGAATTTAAACGGGCCGAGGATTACGAACATCTGATCGCGAGGCTGCAGACGCGGCTGGCACGCTATGAAGATGCGCTCGAAGACCAGAAGGGCATGCGCCGCAGCCTGCGCCAGAGCCAGGACCGCTACCGCACGGTTTTCGAGAATAGCGGCACGGCCACCTTCGTGATGCGAAAGGATGCCACCATTACCATGGTCAATACCGGGTTCGAGCGCCTGACCGGCCTGCGCAAGGGAGAGGTCGAGGGACGCCTGTCCGTGGATCAGGTCATCTATGCGGCCGACCGCCGCAAGATGCTTAATTACCAGAGCCATCGTGCCTCGGCCGGGAGCGCCCCCCGCATGCTGGAATGCCACGTCCAGGACGATCAGGGGCAGATCCGCAACGTGCTGCTGAAAATCGACGACATTCCCGGCACCGACGAGAGCGTCGGATCGATGGTGGACATCACCCCGCTGAAAACGGCCGAGCACGAGATCGGGGAACAGAAGGCGCGCATGGGGGCCATCCTGAACGCCTTCGAGGGCCAGATCTATATGGCCACGCGTGACTACCGCCTGCGCTATGCCAACGACCAGCTGGTGCAGCAGATCGGGCGCAACGTGGTGGGGCACAAATGCTACGAGGCGCTCCACGGCCGCAAGACGCCCTGCCCGTTTTGTGTCATGGACCAGGTCCAGGCCGGCCAGACCGTGCGTTTCGAAGTCATGAACCCCAAGGACCAGCGCTGGTACTACAGCATGAACGCCCCCATCCGGCACATGGACGGGGCCGTCTCCATCCTGGCCATGATCATCGATATCAACGACCGCAAGACGGCCGAAGTGGCCCTGCGGGAGAGCGAGATCACCCTGCGGCGTGAAAACATCCTGCTGCGCTCCCAGATCAAGGCCCGCCACAAGTTCGGCAACATCGTCGGCCGCAGCGCCGTCATGCAGCAGGTCTACGAACACATCCTTAATGCCGCGGCCACCGACGCCACCGTGGTCATCTACGGCGAGCCGGGCACCGGCAAGGAACTCGTGGCCCGGGCGATCCACGACATGAGCGAGCGCCGCGACCGCCGCTTCGTGCCGGTGCACTGCGGGGCCATCCCGGAGAACCTGGTCGAAAGCGAGTTTTTCGGTTACAAGAAGGGCGCCTTCTCGGGGGCCCACACGGACAAGGCCGGCTATCTGGACTATGCCGACGGCGGCACGGTTTTTCTGGACGAGGTGGGCGAGATCAGCCCGCACATGCAGGTCAAGCTTCTGCGGGTGATCGAAGGCGGCGGCTTCACGCCGGTGGGCAGCAGCCAGGTCAAAAAAGCCCAGGTACGCTTCGTGGCCGCAACGAACCGCGATCTCAAAAAGCGGGTCGAAGAACGCCGCATGCGCGAGGACTTTTTCTACCGCATCCACATCCTGCCGATCTATCTGCCGCCGCTGCGCGAGCGCAAAGAGGACCTCCGGCTTCTGATCGACCACTTCATGGGGCTCTACGCCGGCAAGCGCAATCTGCCGCCCATCGCCGGCAAAATCATGGACAAACTTTATCATTACGACTGGCCGGGCAACGTGCGCGAACTCCAGAACGTGATCATTCGCTACTGTAATCAGAAGCGCATCGATCTGATGGGCTCCAACGCCAAACCCGAAACACCGGCCAGCCGCGAGGAATTTCCCGATCTGGCGGCGCAACCGGTGCAGGATCTCGGCGAGACGCTCAGCCAGTATGAGAAGCATCTGATCGTCTCCGCCCTCAACCAGCACCAATGGCACCGCCAGAAAGTGGCCGAGGTGCTGAAGGTTGACCGCAAAACCCTCTTCAACAAAATGAAACGCTACGGTTTAACCCGTCCCTCGTGAAAAGGGAAAAATTATCCCCAAAAAACGTATATTTATGCCCAAACAACAAATTTATGATTGTTTTCAGTATGGTATTGCCCAAAATTTGACTAAATGGGGATAATATTCCCCAAATAGTCAACCTGCATCTCTCGCGCCTTCCATCCATAAAAAATCAAAATTTCCTATTAATTACAGTCGGGCATCCGATTTTTAGGGGCCTGGCACGGTTATTGATCTACCTCCTGCGACACCGCTACACGATTCATTTTTTGGAACAATTGGAACAATTGGCACACCAATGAACTTGCCCTACCTTGAAAAAGACTGCCTGATTTTGGGATGCGGCAATCCGCTCCTGGGCGATGACGGCTTCGGCCCTGAAGTGATCCAGCGGCTGGAAACCCACTACCGGCTGCCGGACTTCGCTTTTGCCCTGGATGTGGGTACGGCGATCCGGGATATCCTTTTTGACATGCTCCTGGCCGCGAAACGGCCGCACCAACTGATCGTGGTGGATGCCATGGATCTCGGCGACGCCCAGTCGGGCGCCATCCATGAGATCCGTATCGATCAGATGCAGGCCGCCAAGATCGTGGACTACTCCCTGCATCAGTTCCCCACCACCAACATGCTCCAGGAACTGGCCGAGGGCACTGCCATGGACGTGCGCCTGCTCGTGGCCCAGGTGGGGCAGGTCCCCGACATGGTTCAGCCGGGCCTGAGCCTGCCCATTCGCCGGGCGGTCGATCGCATGTGCGCCAAAATCGTCGGTATGGTCAGCGGCAAGGCCATCCTTGCCGCCGGAGGTGGTCATGTATGAATTCAAAGTCGGTCGATTGGCCAGGCTCCTGGGGGTTCACCGCAACACGGTCTCCAACTGGATCCGCAGCGGGCGACTGGACGCCCGGCCCTCGGCAGCCAAGCGCTACCAGATCGAAGCGGCGGCCCTGCGCCGGTTCTGCACCCTCAACCATATTGCGGAAGACCGGGTGCTGGCCCAGCTGACCGTGCTTCCGGAGGCCGCCGCGCCTGCCGCTCCCGGAGCGGCCGCCCGTTTTTCAACCACAGGAAGAGAGGAATCTATGACCCAGAAACCCATCGGTTCGGTAATGGTGGTCGGCGGCGGCATCGCCGGCATCCAGGCGACCCTCGATCTCGCCGATTCGGGCTATTTCGTCTACCTGGTCGAGAAGAGCGCCGGCATCGGCGGGGCCATGGCCCAACTGGACAAGACCTATCCCACCAACGACTGCGCCATGTGAATTATCTCGCCCAAGTTGGTTGAGTGCGGTCGGCACTTAAACGTCAAGCTCATGACCCTTTCCGAGGTTACCGGCATCAGCGGTGCCGCCGGCGACTTCCGTGTTTCCGTTCAACAAAACCCCCGCTACATCGATATGAACCGCTGCATTGCCTGCGGTGAATGCGCGGCCAAATGTCCCAAGAAAGTCGATGACGAATTCAACGCGGGCATCAACAAGCGCCGGGCGGCCTATATCAAATACGGCCAGGCCGTGCCCCTCAAATACGCCATCGATGCGGCCCACTGCATCTACCTGACCCGCGGCAAATGCCGGGCCTGCGAGAAGTTTTGCCCGACGGACGCCATCAGATTCGATGACGCGGAAAAGACCATCGACGTCAACGTCGGTTCGGTGATCCTGGCCCCCGGCTGGGAGCCCTTCGACCCCAAGGGCGTCGACTACCTGGGCTGCGCCCAGTCGCCCGACATCGTCACCAGCCTGGAATACGAGCGGCTGCTCTCGGCCAGCGGGCCCTGCATGGGGCACCTCAAGCGCCCCTCGGACAGCCGCGAGCCCAAGAAGATCGCCTGGCTGCAGTGCGTGGGCTCGCGCAACCTGAACCGCTGCGACAACGCCTACTGCTCCAGCGTCTGCTGCATGTACGCCATCAAGCAGGCCCTGGTGACGGCTGAGCATCTCGAGGGCGACGGCCTGTCCCAGACCGTGTTCTACATGGACATTCGCAGCCACGGTAAGGAATTCGACCGTTACTTCGAAAAGGCCCAGGCCGACGGGGTCAACTTCGTGCGCGCCCGTCCCCACACGATCGAACCCGGGAAAGACGGCACGGGTGTCACCATGCGCTACACCCTGGACGACGGCAAGATCGTGGTCGAGGATTTCGACATGGCCGTGCTCTCGGTGGGCCTCGAAGCTTCTAAGGACGCTCTGGGCCTGGCGGACACCTTCGGCATCGCCCTGGACGAGTTCCGCTTCGCCCGGACCTCGAGCTTCGCGCCGGTGGAGAGCAGCCGTGAGGGCGTTTTCGTCACGGGCGCCTTCCAGGCCCCCAAGGCGATTCCGCGTTCGGTGGCCGAGGCCTCGGCCGCGGCCGCGGACGCCGCCCGCCTGCTTACGGCCGCCAAGGGCACCCTCACCCGCAACAAGTCCTATCCGCGCGAAAAAGACCTCGCCGGCCAGGAACCGCGGGTAGGCGTATTCGTCTGCTCCTGCGGAATCAACATCGCCGGGGTGGTGGACGTCAAAGAAGTGGTGGCCTACGCCGAGGGCCTGCCCCATGTGGTCTACGCCGAGAACAACCTGTTCAGCTGTTCGGCCGACACCCAGGACCTGATCGCCAAGCGCATCGAAGAAAATGACCTTAATCGCATCGTGGTGGCGGCCTGCACACCGCGCACGCACGAACCACTCTTTCAGGATACCCTGCGTGAAGCGGGTCTCAACGCCTACCTGATCGAGATGGCCAACATCCGTAACCAGAACGCCTGGGTGCACCAGAACGCGCCCGAGGCCGCCACCGCCAAGGCCAAGGATCAGGTTCGTATGGCCGTGGCCAAGGCGGCGCTGGACTACCCCCTGGCGCGCGACGCGGTGCCCGTAACCCAGAAGGCGCTGGTCATCGGCGGCGGGCTGGCCGGCATGGGAGCGGCGCTCAACCTGGCCGACCAGGGGTTCGAGACCGTGCTGCTCGAAAAGGACGCGCGTCTGGGTGGCAACGCCTGGCATCTGGACACGACCCCCAAGGGTGAGCCGATACGGCCCATGCTGGAAGAGATGATCCAGCGCACCGAAAACCACGGGCGCATCAAGGTGCTCAAAAATGCCGCCCTCAAATCGGCGACCGGCTCAGTGGGCCAGTTCGTGAGTAAAATCGAGGTGGACGGCGAAACGCGGGCCGTGACCTACGGCGCCGCCGTGCTGGCCACGGGCGCGCGCGAGTCGGTACCCACCGAGTATGGCTACGGCGAAGACGCGCGCATCCTGACCCACCTCGAATTCGACCGCAAGCTCAGGGAGGATGCCGCGCAGCTGACTCAGGCGCAGAGTGCCGTCTTCATCCAGTGCGTGGGCTCGCGGGAGGCGGACCGGCCCTACTGCAGCCGGGTCTGCTGCACCCACACGGTCAAGAGCGCCATCCATCTCAAGGAGGCCAACCCGGCCATGAACATCTACGTGCTCTACCGGGACATGCGCACTTACGGCCTGAACGAAATCCTTTACCAGAAGGCCCGCGACCTGGGCGTCATCTTCATCCGCTACGACGTGGATCAAAAACCGGCGGTCGCCATCGAGGGCGCGGATCTCAAGGTGACCGTGGACGATCCCATCGTGCAACGGCCCCTCAAGATCGACGTGGACCTCCTGGTGCTGGCCGCGGCCATCGAGCCTGCCGCCAGCGACGATTTGATCGCGCTCTACAAATGCGGGGTCAATGCCGACGGTTTCTTGAACGAGGCCCATCCCAAACTGCGGCCGGTGGACATGGCCGTGGACGGCCTCTTCGTGGCCGGCCTGTGCAACTATCCCAAACCCGTGGACGAGAGCATCGAGCAGGCCAAGGCGGCCGCTGCGCGGGCGGCCACCGTGCTCAGTCAGGAGGCCATGCAGCTTGACGCCATCAAGTCCTTCGTGACCCATGAATGCGACGGCTGCGCCCTGTGCCTGGACGTCTGCCCCTACCGGGCCATCAAGCTCGAGGAGCAGGCGGCCGACGGCAACGGACAGGGCCACAAGCGCATCGTCACCGACAAGGCGCTGTGCAAGGGCTGCGGGCTGTGTGCCGCCACCTGCCCCAAGGGCGGGGTGCATGTTCACGGCTTCACCCTGGATCAACTCAAGGCCCAGGTCAGCGCAGCGCTGGCGGACGTGGTCTGAAGTTAACCCGCGCGGTGGGCAGCGAAACGGACGCCGCGCCAAGGAGACGAATCAATGACGACGAATCACGAACCCGTTATCCTGGGATTTCTCTGCAACTGGTGCGCTTATGCCGGCGGCGACCTGGCCGGTGTATCACGTCTGCAGTACCCGCCCAACATGCGTGCGGTGCGCGTCATGTGCTCGGGCATGGTCCACCCCGACCTGGTGGTGGACGCCTTCGGCAAGGGGGCCGACGGCGTCATGGTCATGGGCTGACATCTGGGTGAATGCCATTACCTGGACGGTAATCACAAAGCCCTGGCCCGCGCCGACGTCATCAAGCTCGTTCTGGAAGAC
>JAAUYG010285956.1_pt1 | contig 12406 bp, 4 predicted proteins | sample 7278091 | NCBI WGS metagenome assembly JAAUYG01 (sample SAMN14350201, study PRJNA611818) | marine sediment metagenome | isolation source: surface marine sediment (0.6m) | place: French Polynesia: Moorea | collected 2018-08
AGAGAGAGAGAGAGAGAGAGAGAGAGAGAGAGATTCAGACCAAACCAGGTACCAGACGAATCGCTGACTCGCAGGGAGACTGAACTGCCACCATATAAAGCTTTTGTAGTAGGGATCCCTGCGAGGCGTGTGATGACGATGGCACGGTTCTCACTGAGAGTGAAGCGTCGGGATAAAGCACCTGGACATGAATCTGTGAACAACGTGTGCGCAGGGGGGGTGGGAGCCAAATCCCCTAAGACAACACCCGCTTGTGACGCACCCGAACGACAGCCGGACGAATGGCACACTAGACAAAACGAAAGAGTTCATTCGTCACAAACACTAGTTTGGTTCTATATTGTACCAAACTGGTGTTTGTGACGTGACGAATGAACTTTCTCGTTTTGTTATCCTACCAAACTGATGAATCTCTTTGGGTACATACTAGACAGTTTTCATCTGTTGTTTGGTAGTTGTCAACGAGTCAGTAATGCCGCGCACTGCCTGACTAGGTCCTTTGAGACTCCCACAGAAGCAGTTCTCCCACAGGTGGCCTCAACCGTCGCCATCGATGATCGTTGATGGCTAGAATGTGTGTGTGTGTGTGTGGGGGGGGGGGGGGTATATATTAAGATCTGGTATCCCTGCACATTAGAGGTAATATTAAGAGACAGGAAAATGATTTTCACGCGCTTATCTCTGTTAGGTTCTGAGAGACACACGTTTGCAGTTGGAGAGTAATAGAGTCATTATTAGGAGTCATGCTACGCAATTGGATTTGAACTTGAGTGACCTTGAAGAATCAAATTGTTTCATTAAGATGTGAGGGCTTATATCTCATAAAGAAACCCTTTTAGGCCATGTGTTGCACTCACTGTTAGCTACACTTAAGTCATTATGATGAAGTCAAAACTGCACTGTCAGACTTAATCTTGTTTACTTTGAAAGTAAACTTCAACATCACTCGTATTTCAACGCTTGTAAATTATAAATGAACAAAGTTAAGGTATGTGTTATTACTGACCACTAACATGGAGCCGCACACTATCCGTCTTTGTTTAGGTTGAACTTGAAAGGTCAAATAATTATATAAAAAAGATTATTGCCGTAGATATTGCCGTTACCTGCTTCTTCATATCATGCTAGAATATAAATTCCTCTGTGTATGCCTTGCACTTTTCTGGGTGTGTGAGGTTTTCCGCTATTCTGGCGGTTTCTCTTGTCAATTTCAACGTCATCCGGCCACGGCTGCTGAATTTAGCCAGGTAACGCTTGTATAGAAATTAAACTAAAACGCATGATATTTCTCATGCACTTTATTGCAGATACATCACTAGATTAAAGCCCACAATAGCCCCAGTGCAAACATGACAGCAAGACCACATCCTTACGCCCAGTAGGCATGGTGAAAAGCGTTTGTATCGTGTTGTCTAATATGCTGTAATTACCGAACACCTGGCTCAAACCATACACTAAAGATTAAGGACACTAGGACACTAAGGACCAAAGGATTTCCTTTTATGTTCAGATATCAAGCTACATACTTGTATATTGTATATTGTGTACTCTAACATAATTATTACATGAAAAGAAAAAAAATATAGAATTATTGGCGCTGCTGCAAGGTTAATGTTATGTGCGCGTTCGTTTGCAATGAACAATATTGGAATATATCAAAACACATCCTCTCGAAACTTTTCAAGCGGCTGTCTCTTTGGCCCTCGCATAGCCTGATATACGGTCCAACGTAAGATTGAGTTGTATAGGGTGGCCTTTTGTTCAAAACTGGAGATCAGTTAGCTTGTATGTTTTCTAACAAACATTTATAGAAATCCGTATCCGGTTAATCTAACTGTATATTATGCTTGAACTTTCATTAGTGACCTTTGGGGACTAATTCAAGGTCACTCTTATAAGCTCAGTGTCACTTATATACCAGATATTTTTTATGTTATACAACACACCGATTATCATTTTGGGGTCCATAACAAGCCTGTCATTTACAAATGAGACCCCTGCCAAGATATCTATTCAATGGAGATAAGTTGGACATTTGGTTTCTTTCCAGTATTACCGAGGGCTACCCAAGGTTCAGTGGCACGGGATAACAGGAAGACAGTGATGCCAATATAAGAGAAGATATGCCAAAGCAAAATATAGTAGATGCTGTAGGTCAAGAAAAACATAGATGACAACACTATAGAAGACAGGTATGGCGACTCAAGAAAAAACAGATGTTGCAGAGGAAAATAAGTTAGGGCTCCCAAGCCAAGGACAGACAGAACAGTTGTATTATCAAGCCATGCAAGATGCCAAATTGGATGACCAGCCAAAAGAAACAGGGCAAAAACTAGGACCACTAGGGTACTCCAGAGAAGACTTCATCCAGTGGGCTAGAAAAATAGACATTTACACACTGGATAAAGGGGCGGCGGATTTCTCAACAGAGAAACATGAACAAATTGTGGACGAATTTGGAGCCTATCGAAAGAATGTGGTGTCCAATCTTGCCAAAAAACTGACATATGAAAACCTGCCATTGCCTGGCCGGCTTAGTGACATTGGATCGTGCATAGATGGCAGTAAAGTTGGGTCAGCAAACGAAATGGATAGTTTGTATATCATGGATGGGAATAACTACATCATTGAAAAGAGCGACAAGCGTGGGTTGTACCGTGTGTACGTGGAGATAGATTCCACTAGGCATGAGATCCAACCACGCAGACTAAGGGAACAACTTGCCAAGAAATACAGCGAGTTAATTTCTCGGCTAAAACTACCTGATTGCTTAGCAAATGCTGGATACAGATCTTCAGTTGAACATAGTCATGACCCACAACTGCTCAATTCTGGCTACAGTGGAGTGAGGTACAATGGCCCCGCTGTGACATCTCAATTCCTTACAAAAGACAAAACACTTATAACCTGGGATATAACACCTGTGGTTGTGCTGAGGGATGGGGAGATTCAAGCAAGAGTGAGGAAATCAAAGTCAATGCAAGCAATCATCGCTGACAATACAGAAAAGATGTTTCCACCCAATGATATTCATCTGTTCCCAGATGCTACAACGAACATCTGGAGATTAACTACAGCTGCAATGGAAGCAGATGTGCTTTGTCGTATGTCAAGTCATGCAGCATTCAAGGAAGCTTTCTCTTCTTGCAAAGTACTTTCTACCAATTTGAAAGGGTGGCGTGACAAAAACATAAAGTTTGATGATGTTACTCTACTCGTGGATATTGTTGGTGCCCTGACTCGGTACAATGCAATGGATGGCTCCGCAGAAAAGACTGAAGAAGGGGAGGTACTTAACAGAATGATGCGATTTGCTCATATATGGATCTCAGCAGACAAGAGGGATGAGTACAACGAGGACAAAAAGAGTGCGGTCTCGGTCAACAATGCTGCTGTGAAACATGCTCTACTGAGAGCTGCAAGCGACACTAAAGGAGCGTTTGTACCACCGAAAAATCCGGCCCTCGTGACGAAACTGATACGCACAGCATTCGAAGAGCTCGGTGATGATAAATCCTACAGCACTGAACATGCGTTTTTACCAGAAATGCGCATTTCCCACTTCTCAGTGGCTGCTGGCATGGCCTCCCAGAAACACAATCTCGCTAGAGATATCATCCAACAGTGCAAGACGCTGGTGTATGAGGCAATGACAGAAGTAAGTATTAAGCGTGAAATATTTCTTAAATTACTATGCGGCCTTCTGGGCGACATGATGACTGTCTATGGTTTCTTACATTGGCCTAAGATATAAACATTGCTGCTTACAGCAGCTGTAAGATGGTTTAGACTGACTGGTGTCAATCCCCCGAGAGTAGAGGGAGACTTCTGATTTCAGCAGGCAAGCTTTCCCGCTGGTTTAAGGCACCCTACTCCTTGTGACATGAGCATCAGTGACGGCCTTTGTTAGACATACTAATGGGTAGACAACAAAAGGAACAATTAAAAGGCACTAAATCACAGAAGATGTGACTAGACAGGCTGCATAGTTCAGGCTAGCCTAATTACTATATACTAATAGGTTACTGAGCCGAGGTCTGTCATTGTTACTGACCAGAGGTCTATCATTTTTACTGACCAGAGGTCTATCATTGTTACTGACCAGAGGTCTATCATTGTTACTGACCAGAGGTCTATCATTGTTGCGATGTGACAGCAACAGTGACAATGGCATGATTAGACTACAACAGGATGACGAGGGAACAAATAATGAAAGTGCCCTTTCAAACTTAAATGTATAAGTTAGTTAGACATGTTAGAAGTATGTATTTCTTCAATAATAACTAACGGAAAATAAAAGTAACACCGATAGGCGTCTATGTAGGTATGCCGACTTACTGTTCAGAGTGACAGTTCCATAGTACTGAATCAATACTGTACGCTACTAGGGCGATGACACAAATGGAACATTCCTAAAGACAACGATTATGTTTACATACTTCCAGGTACGATATTACAGCAGCAGCAGGAATCACCACAAAAAGAGATAGAGAAACACATATATAATGATTGTATCTGACGTAGATACATGTATCTATGATCTTTTGTATTGTTGGAAAGTGCGGAAGACTTCTATACAGTCCAATGCACACAAATAAGTATGCAGACAGGCATGTGCTGGGGGCTGAAAGACTACATTCCCTTTCTTTAATCACCAACGGCTTGTCTATCTAAGCAGCATAGATGGCTGCCCCAAAACAATGAGAAGGCATTAACTGGGATAGGCTAGACTATAGTTAAACCAGAATACAAATTGGAAGTTAGACACTATTGAGGCATATGACAAAATTCGACCAACAGCGTTCGATGATTTGGCTAATTTGGAGTAACACAGATAATCCAATATCTTTAAAAAAGAAGAGGGTCACTTACGGAATACTGAAAGGGTTGCACAATGTCAATGCTACATTTAACACATGGAAGATCATTATGTCGACTACCATAAACTACATGGTTACTATCCAGGTACTACAACATAGCCAGTAACCTCCAGCCTTAAGGATTTCAGGACAAGCTTAAGTAAGGGTTGAGGGCTTAGCCATAAGAACAACAAGACATCAGACTCATCATGCCTTGTTGCAACCCCAAACAGTGCCGAGTGCCATGTGTCTGTCAGGATGACAGCGCCTGGTAAAATTCCACTCTTATGCCTCTGGGAACACCAAAGTTGATATTGGACATGCGAAGATTATGTTTGGGTCAGATGGTGGACTTGTGGATTATCCAAGAAGCTCACTACTTCGCCCATAGCCCTCGTCTTAACCTTTCTAATGTTCACTGTGGTAGTGTACATGAAAGTTGAAATGCTACTCCTTCCACAGTTGCTGACCTTTTCCCCAGTACTGTGCAATGCTGCTGTCGGAGCACCAAAGATTTTATTCTGTCTATATTATAGATCTTGTTTTAACATTATTTCAGCTCACAGCTTATGTGTATCTCTTTTAGAAACCGAGAGATGTTTAGAAATGTCAAGAGATGTTAGTGGTAGTTTTATATTTCCTTCAGAGCAGTTACTTGTAAAATGTAACAAGGCATATATATTATGGATGAAGAGATACACAGATAAACCTGTGATTAATGACTGACATGACATGGTCCAAATTGAAAAACATTACGTAGGCTTTCTTTCTTTTCAGCCTCATCCACCTGATAAAATGAACACGGATGATTTCTTACATGAACTTAATGCCTGTGCTGTGCCTTCGAAGGAGCTTACATGTGGCGAATATTGTTTCCATCAGTTCATGAATCCCTTTCAGCATCCTTGTTTTGATCAAAACATCCATCACCTGACTACCTTGCTGACAGCACTCAGTAGCACATGTGGCGGGGTTGTATACCTGAACTCACGCGAGCAAATAGTGTTAAACGAAGTTCAGTTCAGTTCATTTAGGTTGCGCCTACTTGCATTGCTAGATGTCTTTGAAAACCTTCTTGAGATATTTCAAGATGGAAATGGCAGGTCTTGGGCTACCATGGTTGTCAGAAAGAGTCAAGAGGCATTGCAATGCTACTTTAATTATAGTTGTATGAAACTCTGCATTGGTATCCATGGACAGTTAGAGCATAACGAATGCACCACAGACAGTGAAGGACTGGAAACCTCAAAAATTCCGAGAAAGAATGCCCCAGACTCAGCATCAAAAGAAACTATTGGCGATGATGGTAGTCCTCCCTCAAAGATTCCAAAATTACGCACGGATTCTAAGGATGAAACGATTCAGCCAGCAGTTGATTTTTCTGCATTACATGAACTCAACTGGGATAAAAATAAGTGCAACTGGCAAGAAATTCTAAAAGAAGCAAACATTTCAGCCGATGAATGCATCAACAAATGCGATATTTGGAATCCTCGACTGCCAATGCAAATTACACCTGACAGAAATTCATTGAGTTGTCTATTTCTATCAGATTTTGAGTGTAGGGAAACAATATGCAAACTGGAGACAAAGACACCTGGGTTTGCCATTGTCAGCAGATCGTGGACATCTTTCTTGCCTGACCTGGGCATTCTACAACGACCTCCAAATCATCTTTGCGACTTCCTAACAATCGCAACGGGTGGTGTTCTTCTACAACCAAAAATTTGTCTGTGGGTTGTTGTTTCAGCCAGTAATGAACACATCATCCAGAGACAAATCGAGTACATGTTCATTGTTGGGAGAACAATAAAACATCAGTTGTCAAACCAAACCAGGGATATACCAAACCTGGCCATTCGGTGTATGTTACACAGTACCCACTTGGAAGATAATGCTAAAATAGAAAATAAACTACAGGAGTTAGGGACACAAAATGTACAGGATTTTCTTTGTTCGGAACTCAATGAAACAAATACCTTTGAAGCAGTCAGGCGATGCATTGCACTACTTCTTCTGTCGCAAACGTCACCAGTCAAGACCTGCGCAGGGAATCAAATGAGTGTGAAGTTCTCAGCAAAGCAGGCACAAACCTTGCTAGAAATAAAAAGCAGGAAGGTTTCGTATGTCTCGTGTCCCCCAGGTACTGGCAAGACGTTATGTGGGTTGGCCTTGTACAGGGAGTTTGGGAAAGACCACAGTGTTTACTTATGCCCCACCGAACCCCTTTCCCGCTATCTCAGACACAACGGATGTGAGGCAAAACTTGTGAGGGATGATGAGGAGCTGGACAGTCAGATTAAAGATGGAACATTTAAGAATAAGACTTGTGTTATTATTGATGAAAGCCATCGACTGAGATGTTCCAAGGCAGGCTTGGGGAAGCTTTTCAATATTGTAAAGAGAGGACAGATGCGCCTGATTGTGTTCGCTGATAATTCCTATCAGTCCTTTGACAGAGAAAACCAAGAAAATATTGAAACGTACATTCACGACTTCTCCAAGAAAATATTAGGATATTATCCACACACACCTATTTTTACAGAAATATATCGGAATACAAGAAAAGTTGTATCCTTCTTGCAACATGCAGTGGGAGACCTTCAGTCAGACAATTTGGATATAACCTGTGCAAATGCAAACGAAGGGGACGGAATTCATTGTGTCGCCATGGATAACATCTTGGACACTAACAGTGACAATGGCCTTGTTCAATATCTCCGCCCCCTACTTCATACCAGATACCTAGTCACCGAGGTTGCTGTGTTACTGGACAGTGGCTACACTGATAATGACATTGGTGTCATTTGTCAGATACTAAAGAGACATCTACCAAGCGTAACCCCACAGTCTGCTGTAGAATTCCCAAGGGAGGGCATTATCATCGACAGGGTGGAAAGATTTGCTGGCTTGGATGCAGCTTTGTGCATTTTCCTGCTGTCTTTTCGAAAAGCAGCAAACCGAGAAGCGACCATTGCGAACCCACGATACAGGGTTTACTTGGCGTCAAGAGCAACCCAGAAAGCTGTTTTTGTAGTGCCTCGCATTGATGCTGATGTGGTCCAACATATGAAATTCGATGATTTTCATGTAAGTTTTGTATCATCAAGAATTGTCGTGACACAGTTTAATAACAATTTCTAATAGTAATGTGACAGCCAAAAACATGACATTGTTAACCCAGCGTGGTAAAAGTGTTGTTCTTGTCACTTTTTTACAGTAGGTGATTTGCGACATCCCATAATATTACTTTTAAATGTTATTATCTCAAGATAAGGTTCGCATCTCAAGATGTTGAGATATGATATCAATATTTGGAAATGTTGATTCCGAGATAGGATGTCAAGATCTTCATATAGGATCTCGAGATCGGATGTAAAGATAATCATCTTGATATATCATCACGAAATCATCATATCGGAATCGCGGAATCACCTCCTCGAAATCTCTAAATGGCATGTCTTGAAGTCTTATGTTAAGATCTCAAGCTGATAATCGTGACATCTCGAGATCTTGACATCCTAGCTCGAGCTCTTACGATCATCATCTCGAGATCTTGACATCTATCCGGATATCTCGATATCCTATTCTGGCATGTAGCTCTAAAACGATTGGTTGCAAGACAAAATGGTTTGATATTTGGGATTAGAGGCCGCTAGTATATGTACGGCGTGCATTTCACTTGGAAATATTGAAGAGCATTTGGTGTACTTGTCTGAAAAACACCCCATAACTCCAAAATTCCTTCCCATAGAGATGGACTGAAAATGCTTGACTCTCGGACACTAGTGCAACATAAAAGCGTTACAAATAGGGCACCGTTGACCTTGTAGTATCCAAGATAATTCTGTAGTCATGTGATTCACTTGTCTTAACAATGGCAGGGTGACTCCATTATAGTTGTTTGTAGAGCAATTCACTCTACAGACGTCCGTTCTTGAGTTATAGGCAAGTGGCAATTTTGAGACAAGTACACCAAAGGATTCCAAAATGACCTGCAGCATTGCAAGGTAAAAGGCACACAATATAAAAAATTAAGGGGAGATTTGAAATAATTTCGACATTATTTGTTGCAAGTGTATCGTTTTAGCCTCCCAGATTTCGCACGTTAAGGAAAATGACAAAAATTGTTAAAATTTAAGTTCGCAAGATTTCAGAAATCTAAAAACAGTACTTTTTGTGAGGATCATTGAGATAACAATTCAAGGGCGGTTTCTAATAACTATAACGGGGAGGTTTCAAGGGTGGTTTCAAGGGAGGTTTCTAATAACTATAACTATCCCGTTATAACTATAACGGGATTGTAACACGAGTAGCGTTTTGAAATTTCAACTCCCATGGCGTCACATTTTAAGAAAAAAGACAAAACTTCCTAAAAAAAAATTAAGCAAAATTAAAAAAAATCAAAACAGTAATTTTGTGAGGGCGATTGACATAAAAATTCACCAGAATAAGATCAAATAATAAGATTATCATTTTGAAGTTTTCACTCTCATAGGAAACGGTGTCAATGGAAACGAAAAAAATAAAATTCAAAAATTTTAAATTTTCAAATATGATCGGTAGATATGGTGAATAACTAGCTTTCCACCAATTTTGGTATGGATCTGGTGGACCGTTTCTCACGATTTACGAACAACGACGACGAATCGACAACGGATCCCGGCATTAGCGCTGCTGACACAGTCAAGCAATATAGACATACATGGATCTACCGTATTAACATGTCAATGCTCATTTTAAACTCGAAATTAGATTGAATTTGACAATAAATTTAAATATATAATGCTATTTATCTCTGCACTTATTGTATGGTTCTTATTTCTACTTTATTCTTTCACTGGCTCTGCTTTTTCCTGTCTGTTACAGCCGCCTTTAGATTTCCAGAAGGTCACATTGACACGGCGACACCAGACACAGCGGAGTGACAGGCTGTGCGGTCTCTGCTATGATGACAACAAGCTTTACTGTGTGGAGTGTCGGCAGGAGGAGGACACCGCAGACATGTACTGGCTGACAATGTATGACATCAGACACCCCGGGGACGGAGGTTTCCGATTGATAGACAGTGTGGAGGTGGAAGGGGCGGAGTGGGATTGCACTCCCCGGGTAGATCTCAGCTCACGCCGTGTCTATGTACCATGCAGACGCTCCGGGGTGAGGATATTCTGCTGCGAGGACGACCGACTGTCCGCCAGGGCCACCCTGAAGTGCGTTGGGATGGCCTGTGGTGTGTCTGTTAACACGACAGATACTGTGTACGTGGGTGTTGCCAAAGAGTCTGTTTATCTTGTTAATGTGTCCACAGACAGCGTGATAAGGCAGCTTGACAAACCAGAGCATTTACGGGATTACACACCATACCACGTGTCGGTGCTGGGGCAGACCGTCCTGGTCTGCTATGGTTACAAAACCCTGGTAACATACAGCAGCGACGGTCATGGGAAGGTGTTGCAAAGACCCGACGGACTGAGCAAAGTGCATAGCATAACCACGGACGGTCACTCCAGTTTCCTCGTCGTGGACGCGCCTGGGTCGGTGTTCGTACTTGACAGAGAGGGAACTCTCTGTCACAGGATAGAACCAGACACAGATACAGCCAGTGGAGCATTACGAGACTGTGCCCTGGTCCAGTCACAACTCTGGCTGGGGTACTGGAAAGGGACCATTGATGTAATGTCATCTCGGTGAGAGTGTGTCGAACATTCATCACCAACCTTCAAGTTACTTTAATCCTTTTATGATGTTCATTTAGATGGCAATCCAATTTACCTACTACAGATTAGATGTGTTGTTTGCCAAAAAGTACAAAGCATCATCCCACAGGTCAGTGTACACATACACTTCTGTCTACTATGTTTTTATGGTGAAAAGAACAGGCATATTTCAGGTGAACATTGTTACGGGTAGATAGTAAACCCCCAGGTTCTTTTGAATACAGTCCCTGAACAAATAACAGAAGATGAATTAACAGTTTTAAATTTATTATTGAAATAACGTCAGTGGAAATTACAATAATTACACAATGTGACGAGGTCTAGTACAACAAACAATGCAATGTGAACACAGGAACAATTTTAGCAGACGAATACCAAATAATACAGTTAGACACGTTTTATACTCACTCATTGTCTAGGTTTACATTCCAAGATGTGCGCAACACAAACGAACACTAATGATAATCCTGAGTTATGGGATATCCAGTTAAGTACTTGACTCTTCTGTGACTTAACGCGACAGTTATGTCCTTGATTAATGGTTAGTTCTTTGTTATTGCTTTGCTCGCATACGATGTACTCATGGAGGATTTAGCTTGGCATACGATGCACGCAGAGAACTTTCTCCAGGCTTTGGCGGGCAGACTTCGGGTCACCAAACCACGCACTAGTGACCACTGATGACTCGGCAGGCTTCTCGTGCTTAACACTGCACGCACAATCGCTATCGCAAGCAATTTTTCACTTACAGCACAGCGATTCCCGATCGCGGCATTTGCAACAATAGGCTGCCACTATACGTGTATGTTTCCTACACGAGGAAACACGGAATTATTTCCACGATGATCCGCTTACCAGGAGGTGACTTCACGACCACCCGATGGTCGCTACTCAGTTTCTCTGGCCTAGGAAAACAACACGGAACTGGCTCTTCTTCACACAGCTCGTCAGCCATTATGACGGGTATCACTCCAAACGCAATCCCAGCACGAAACTCAGTTCTCGGACAGTGTCACGGTAAACTTCACTAATCATCAGGTGTTTCCCGAGTTGGCTACTCAGAACGTTGGCCTCTTCTCAATTTTACAGGCTTCAGTTTTCAATGATGACTGTCTTAACACGCCTCTCTAGCAGTAGTAATTTTGTGAGTGAATTGCTTGAGGATACTACTTTATATCAGACGTCAATCAAACTGTATGTAACTGTCAAACGTCAATCATGCACTTAACGGGCTCGCTATTAATGTTCTATTGACATAAGAGGAGCTGTAAGAGAGGTATGAACGGTATTGTTTATCTTTCTGGGGAGTTGTTATTGTTGTATGTATGTATGTTATTTCGACTCAATATAGGACATACAATAATGTGATACAATAATGTGATTACATTTCACATTTCTGTAATATACATAATAGATATAATACACATATAGCTCTAGAAAAAAATATAAAAAAATATGTTTTACCTGTATGAGCATACATTGGGTCTGGGTGTATCATCCTGAGTCTAGTGACCGTAAGCTGAGTACTTGTAGGTTCAGTGGTCCAATTTCAATCTAAATCTTTAGTAATCATTTAAGTTTAACTCAGACAGATGTACCCCATTATCTGAGTATATTAATTCTTACATAATTTTCGTATATATAGCGGTATGTCTAAGTTTGCTAATTCTCTAAGGATATAATCGTCTAAAATGCTACAGAATACCATAAAAAGACAAACTAAAACAAAACTACACTACAGTACAAAATCCTAACCTACAATACAGTGAGGGTCTTGGCTTGTTGGTGTTTTCTAGTATCTTTCTAATAATAATGTTTTGCACTTTTTTG
>JAAUYG010037864.1_pt1 | contig 12404 bp, 9 predicted proteins | sample 7278091 | NCBI WGS metagenome assembly JAAUYG01 (sample SAMN14350201, study PRJNA611818) | marine sediment metagenome | isolation source: surface marine sediment (0.6m) | place: French Polynesia: Moorea | collected 2018-08
GGGGTTATATACAAAGAATATGGATCAACGGGCATTATGGGTAATGCACGATCTGTACACATCTTTTCCTGCTGTACAAATTCAAGGTCGTTTGGAGGGTATAGGTACCTATACATATTATATACATGCTGCATATACGTACATATACTAAAGCTCATTTAGACTAGCAGACCAATAGCAGGCACAGGATACTGAGCGAGATACAAGGTGCAGGAATACTAGGTTCACATATATCCAGCCATTCGAAACTACCTGGCCAACGAACGTCATTATCCTGTATTCATTTAGGGTAACGCACAGTAACAACGAAATCATATACATCAAAACGTGTGGAAAAGGACGACGGTTTCCTTTTCTGATATACATGTAAAACAGGGTAGTCTGAAGCAACAGCTAATAAGCCAGCAGAAAGTGAAATTGTACAGTTTATAATTTGGTGTCATGACAATTCATCGGGTGTCACGACAATTCATCCAGCTGAGGTGTGTACAGTAAAAAGTCTCTTAATATGCAGTAGTAATTCAAATATCTTTGATATGCTGGTGCATGGTAGTCAACAGGATAGCTAGTGCGATAGCAAATCAAAGTGCCAAAGCAACTCCTTTAACAATATATGTGTGCACAGTAAAAGTTCCGTTTATAAGATAAAACTGAGGTGTAAGAAGATAACAATAACGCATGTTTCACTTTCAGATATGCGTGTTAACGTGGTAGTCTATGCAAGAGATAGTAAGAAATTCGGGAACAGTTTGCACAAAACAAATTGTATTTGTTCAAATGGCTTAACTACAACAACGCCAAAGAAGCAGACTGAAATGCTCAATACTGTAGAACCTGTCTTGAGAGACCACCCAATTAGCCATAAAAATATGATCTCTCAATACAGGTGGTCTTTGATGACAGGTTCATTTACACTGAAATGTAGGACCTTCTGCCAAAAATAAATGGTCCATCAAGACCGGTGGTCTTTCGTGGCAGTGGTCTCTCAAAACAGGTTCCACTGTATGAAGATCACAACACACAAAACCTATCAATCAGAGAAAACAAAGTATGAATATGAGTGTGCGAAAATAGTGAGATCGGCTTTAACTAGCAGCCTAGGTCGTGAGTGCTATGGTGGGATATAGCCTGAAATTGAACGTAGACTACATAGACAAAGTCTAGACGAACATACATGTACATAGTGAATGGGTTCTTTTATCACCAATGGGTAACACAAATACTAGTCAATTCCTTATCAAAGAAAGTTTTAAAAGAATTCTACACATCTGAAGGTTGATATTGGCAACTTTTAGTGAGAACACTTAAATTAATTCCTCAACAAGAAAGTTTTAAAAGAAGTCTATACATTTGAAGGTTGATATTGGCAACTTTTAATGAGAACACTTAAATGCAATTCCTTAACAAAGAAAGTTAAAGAATTCTATACATTTGAAGGTTGATATTGGCAACTTTTAGTGACAACACTTTTACTGAAGATATTTTTTTTAAAGCTTTGCCATAAAACACTGGCCGCAGTTTATAAAAGCAGTCTAACGTAATTCTCCAAATACAGACACGAGAAAAAGTATCAAAGTACACATAGTGTACCTTCAACAATATTATCATCGCAGATGATATTACTGTGATGCAGTCCCTAATGACACAACCACTCATGATTTAATGCAAGAAAAATTCTTCTAACTTACCGTAAAAAAAAAACACAACTCGGTTTCCATTTGCAATGCTTGTCGTTTAGTAAACATGATAAGGTTCTGAGATCAACTCAATTTAAAATCTGATTGTTCCACGGCTCAGATAATAAATATGAACAGACGCGACACAGACAGGGACTACAGCTACTGCTATATAATACTAATCACACATTACTTCTACCTTATAAAGGTATGCAGCTTCTAGGTCAAGCATCAACAACAACAACGAAACATTGTGGGAAGTTTTAGGTAGCATTTGGCACAAAAGCTATAAAGCTAGCTTCTTGTGATGAAATTTTTTATATAGCGAAAAACCAGGAGCCAGCCTTGGGAAGAATTCGCGATTATACAGAACATGCCGCATGTGGGAAGGCAACGTCACAGCCGCTGCTATTTTTGATACAAAATATACGCCGTGGTTTCGCCGTTATGGGGTAACGGGCGGTTGTTGTGGCTGCTGTTCCTGCTGTGGTTGAAACTTGGACATGTAGAACACGCAGTGAACACAGTAAAAGTCCGTGGGATCTATGTACCGCTTCCGACATAGGTTACACAGAACTTTGCCATTGACGCTGGCGACGTTTTCGGTCATCTCGCTTTCTAGTTCCTCGCCCTCAGACATGCTTGGGTCGTCCTCGTCGTCCAACGCGTCATCGGACTCTGTAGCACATGCTGGTTGTTGCTGCTTGGTCTTGCTGGTCTGGTCCATCAGCTTAATGACATACGCCATGTAATCCGGCGCCTGTTCCTGAACGTCCTCGTCATCTGCTAGCAACACCACATTGTCCGAAAATGAGACACTTTTTCTTGGTTTGCGGGTCTTGCGATTTTTCTTCTTGGCAAGAGCAGGCTTGGCGTGGGGCGATTTACCTGGACTGGGGTTGGCTGCTGCTCCAGGAGGTGGAGCTTGGGGGAGGGGCTTGTGATCAGGAGGCGGAGCCAGCTGCTGGGGGAGGGGCATCTGAGATGTGGGTGGAGCTTGGCTTAAGCCGCATGTACACACCTGACATTCAGCACACGTGTCCGTGGTGATGCTATCTTCGTATCCTGGGGGTGGAGGGAGGGGGGCCTCTAGATTGTCACAGTCAGGCTGAGGGCTGGGGTAGGGGGGGAGCTGGTCAACTATGGTGGGACATATGCACACTGGCTCTGTCACTGTATGAACATCTCGCTGCTGCTGCTGCTGCTGTATTGCACAATCGGCACACCCTGCGGTGCTGCCATCTGCTGGCTGTCTGTGTAATTGTTGCTGTCTGCCGCTAGCTGAATGGTTACTGCTGTTGCTTCTGGAGATCTCGCTGTGATTAGCTGTCCTGGAAGGTTTCTGGATCTCATTTTCCAGGGTCCTTTCCTGAAACACACACAGCAAAGGTTACTAGTAAAGGGCGGTGTACTACCTTTATTGTCAGTGAAAACGAAGTTACGATTTTAGAATTTAAGCCAGAATACCATCATTTACAATATTGTGACAGCCAATTAACAGGACCCAGAAACCTCCGTACCGATATTGTAAAACAGCATATTTCAAATTCTAAATGAATTGTTGGCCCATTGCTCACATTTCTCATACTAAGAACAGGTCACCACCTAGCAAGTAATGTGCACCTCCACACTGCTTATTAGCAATGAGCTGTTTGGGCTCAGTTGGCATGTTCTACTGTACTAGTTTCCTTGTCAAATATTTGTGACCTTACACTTTATTTTATCCACCAAATTATTGATTATTTATATGATGCTAAACATGCTAAAAGCTGCTGTAGGCAAATATATCTAGACAAAATCAAGGATTATGACACAGGCAGGGGGTCAAACACACACACATACACCATAACACTATGTACAGAACATGACAACAGAAATCAACTGTTTACGATCTACATGTGCAATTGTACATATAATCTAAATATACTGGAAAGCAAGTCTTATCTATAGGCTTTGACACTAGATTAAGCTATCAGAACTTTATCTAGTTTCAGAATCATTTATTCGAGAACTGGAAGCGCAACAAATGTCTCGCATATACATGTATAACAAAACAGACATAATCAAATTAAACTTCTATCCATTTTGTGCTATTAATTTATGGGAATACAGTAGTGTTATATAGCGCTTTTAGTTATCTTGGCTCTGACAATTTCCAAGAGGTTTTCTGAAGAGGTCCTAGATGAGATATACATGGTGAGTAAGCCTGGAAATTCTCCCTGCATCTCTATAATAGCTTGTGGCCAATGTCACAAAAGCCCATTTTTTGTGTTCGGGACAATTTTCTTTCTTTTTTTTTTTTTTTTGGCCTACGACAGCTGGCCAATCATTCTAGCTTGTGGAAGTTGTGGCCAATATCATACGGGCCAATCTTTCTCTGTTAAAGACAATTTTCTTTAACATGAAATTTTACCATAGCTGAGACTGGGTTTGTAGCTCTTCCCGAGCGTTCGCCCATCACTGGCCTTCTTCAGGGGTGGTGACGTCAGGCCTTCACGACAATTTTCCTGTCTTTTTTTTTTCCTACTACAGGTGTCCAATCAGACATGTACACTGTGCAGACAAACACTACGTGTCATTTCCTAAATAGCTGTAGAGAAAACCTCAGCAAATCCTTTCACGTAACTGCCATATATAATGTATATATGTGTTCCACAATGTCGGTAAATCAATACGGCAAACTGCAAATTCTTTACATGATTTAGGAGAAATTAGGACAAAGAAATGTTTGGGTATGTCATGTATGTACATGTATGTATGAAATAACTGGTGCCTTGAAAGATCTGGTGCCTTATAAGGAGCAACGAAGCGTCTTATCAACTAAACAATCAAACCAATCAAGTTGATATACTACAACAGATTAAATCGGCAATAATAACAGAGCAGCCTATGGTCTACAAATCCATTCAATTATGACTGCAGAACAAATCGTTAAGTCTATATCGGCAAATGCCAGTACCACCCGTACTACTTACACCACGTTCAATACGTATGGAGCTATTGGTGCAGAAGAGATGTGTGTGTGTTAAAACTGGATTAGCCAATCCAGGTTTTCTAATGAGCTAGCCTAGAACACAGAAACACAGTTGGGAGTACGGGGGAGGGGAGGGGGGTGAGTTAGTAGCGAAAAGAAAGTTGTAAACACTTTTTTTTTTCACTTGGTCGTTAACTAATGCAAAACGTTTATTGAAAGTTCAGAACCACCACCTTCTAAAAACAAGAGGCCCATGGGCATTGTCGCTCTCCTTCTAAAAATAAAAGCTTGGTACCAACCAACATCTGGTGTTATCATACACATGCACCTCCTATCGACACAAGCTCTGTCCGCTCCCAAACTGATATAGCTTGATATGTCTACATAAAGGTTTAGTGGGTTTGAATATACGTTAATAGCTGGAAAAGCTATTGATAATCACAGGTATGAACAACCATACTAAAGTGTCACCAACCAATACAGGAGGCCTGATAATCTGAGAGCCAAACGACAGAATCGAATGGACCTATTGTTTGCTCTTCTCAATGTTAGTTATCGGGTACATGTAATGTAATCATAAATCCATGCTTAACTAATTCTGTACACTACATAAACCACTACGATAATTTATACAAGAGAAAAAGACATGCATGCCCCAACTATTCCATCCAAATCTACAATATACACAGCCCACTCATTAGATCTACTTGTCTATACCCTAGCCTATCTATCTATGTACCTTATCCCACACTGTGAAGTGTCAGTGTGTGCCATAAACATATAGACATATACTATATTAATACACTCTAAACATCCAATTGTTTACCGAGGATAGAGCTTTAGCTGGTGACGCAGACTGGGACACTGCACTGTTAGTACCGACTTCTTCATCTGTAAATACATACGAATAATTTGAGCAAAATTGAAAACATTACAAATTTTCTACCAGACCCCCAAAGCCAGCAAAACATCCATATATAGAGCCAGATTTTCCTTGGGTCCAGTCCCAATATCAAAGCTACACATAATTGGGATATATAGATTGAAGGCAAATGTAGTACTAAATTGAAAGATTGAAACATGCTGTTCCTTATCAGCCTACAATAAAGTGACATACAGTAGAACCTGTGTTAAAGACTCCATTGCCATGACACATCGCCCGTCATCGAGTATCACACATCCCAGGTATACGTCATATGCCCAAATGATATAAATTTATGTACATGACAATATGATACTGAACCTGTCACCAGAGACCACCTGTCCCAAGCAACCAATTTTTATTGCCAGGTACTGCTGTATTAACATGTAGCAAATCAGCTCCAGTAGTAGCACTCTGCGAAAAGGAGCAGACCCAATTTTGTTTCGGCTACGATTCATTAATCTGAACCAGCCTGTCCCACACGTTTCCCCAAGGACAAGTAATTTCATTTATTAAGGAGCCTTTTTGCTTCTAATCTATGGACACAACGTGGCTAATTTAAGGCTCCATTTGGATCTTATTAGAGCAAACCGAGAAACAGAATTGAGGCAACTTCAAGACATCCACTAGTGCACAGTTTATGGGTAAATTGATAAATTCGCAAGTTCTATGTTCTTACCATGAGGTTTCAAGCCATAATTCTGCCTAGCTCGTGGGTTAGCTGAGCTAACAGTAGAATTAAGGTTTGAAACCGAGTCAGGTAACGAATTATTGATTTCTGCAGGGCTCCTTTAACAGAGCAAATTGTATATTCAAAGACATATATAAAGTATGACAGAACTGGAAGCCTGTTTTAAAATTCTCACACTTGCATGATGCATCTGACCACTATCAACATTTTACCTGGAGGCTTGAAAGTGGACAGTTGACCCTGAGAAGATCTCCTTCGATTGCTACTCGTCTCCTTGGCAACGGTTGGCTTGGAGACCACGATAGGCACAGTAACGGCAACAGTTGGGACAGCTGTAACAGTGGGAGTCGAGAGACACTTTAGGGTTTTCTCTTGTTTGAAAACATTAATAGATGTGTATACCAGTACATAAAATTCAAGATAATGCACAAGAAGATATAGGTAGATAGTATCTCTAGAAATTTTTGCCAATGCAGACATGGTGTACATTATTAAAGAATGGTCAAAATTAAGTACTACTAGTGCTGCTGCTACTGCTACTGTTACTACTACTACTACTACTACTACTACTACTACTACTACTACTACTGCTATTACTATTTCTTAGTTATTATTATTACTACTACTACTACTATGACTACTACTATTACTATTACTGCTGCTACTCCTACTACTCTACCACTACTACTACTACTACTACTACTACTACTACTACTACTACTACTTACTACTACTATTACTACTACTACTACCACTACTACTACTACTATGACTACTACTATTACTGTTACTGCTACTACTACTCCTATTACTACTACTATTACTGTTACTGGTACTACTACTACTACTACTACTACTACTACTACTACTACTACTACTACTACTATCTTACCCTGCTGTCCAGGTTTCTGGGGTTCATACACAGCTGGGTACACTGAAGTCCCCCCGGCGTGTTGGCCAGGCTTGGGGGCCACAGCTGGCCGTGGGGCAGGGTTCGCTGCCGCAGTAACTTGAGGTCTGGCTGGCTGGGCATTGCCGCGGACAGCCTGGTTTATGGGAATCTGTGCGGGCGTCTGTGGGAGATGTCTTCTGGCAGCAGCGTGTGGATTACCATCATAGCCGCCAGGTGGCGCTTGTGACGAGTGGCCCACATGGTCAGTTCTGGATACATTGGCTCCAGACTGTGTCATCTCAGGGGCAACGGTCACTTTCTGGAACTCCTGAGTCAGTAGATCCTCGCAAGAGTTCTGTCTGGAGTGAGTATAATATCCAGACGTTCCCTGCCTCGCAGCCCCTGCCTTCTCCTTTTTCTGGACATAATCCTTCAGCAGGAGATCCTGGATCTCATCTCGGCTCCACTGCCGGCTGTGACTGATACTGCCTTGGGGATGACCGATGCCAGAGTCCGGCTGGCCGTTAACGTTCGACGCGTTTGCCCTCTCTTTGGATTCCGCGACCTCTGTAGCCAAGCTGCCAGTGGCGACTTTCTGTCTCTGAAGATACGACTCGTAAACGGCCCCGCTCTGGTTGCTAACTTTGCTACCGCCAGAGTTCATTCCGGATTTCGGGGACTTGTTTTTACGTGGCAGCGTTCCGTACAGCTCGACCGATTTACTGTCCTGAGTTCCATATTGCTGTGGCATGCCATTCGCAGGGACATTATGACTTGTATTTCCACCTCGTGATGCCGCTACACCACCATAACCATCATTCGGAACACGAAGGGTGGCTTTCGGATCTGGTTTCGCGGGCTGGGTTTGTGGTGTTGTGCTATGTGTAGATACCCCAGTTGCTCCGTACCCCTTACTTGTAGCATTAGCCCCGCCGTGTGCCGCTGACCTACCCGTCTTGGCATAGCTAGGCATATGATGCTGGTACATCTGCTTGACCTTGCTCTTGAGATCGGAGTAGTCCATGTCGATGAGATCCTCAGAGCCACGTCTCAGCCGAGGTCCGGAATCCACATGGTCCATACTGGCAACACAAACACGTGTACACAAATGTCAAAACAAACAACTATCAACACAAATAAATTTCTGCATTAACATCCTTTAAAGACGGTAAGCTAATTTCTGCATGAATATTACTTAAAACACTGCAAGCTTGTAATGTTAAAATATGTATATAAATCCTTTTTTTTCTCTACTAACAGTGTTACAGAAAAAAATATTTTTAACTCGCGCATACTGCAATATTTACACATATTGACCAGTATCCTTTGGAGAAAATCTGAAACTTTGTTCTGTACATTTCTACACAAAAGCAGAAATCTTTGCAAGACAATTAATACTCGAGTTTTAAAAGCACGCACATGCTCGCAGGAATTTAAGTTCGCTCCCAGGTTAGAGTCACTGGGCATGAAAATTACACATTTTTTTACCTCTGCTGGAATTAAAGTTCGCAATTTTACTTAACTCGCAAACTTAGCTGGATAAATTGAGCATGAATATTATTAAGGGTTATGTATGGCATGAGTTCAACAATTTATTTTTGAATCGATCAACAGCTGCATTCATTTAGATGCAAGTACATGTATACAAATATTCTTGCTGTATGTAAATTCTGCTTCTCTTTCTTTCTAATCACCATTGAAAACAACAGCCAAGGCAGTATTTTGTGAAACATGGTATTTTTCTTACCTCGAGTCCGTCTGTCCACCACTCCCACTATTGGCCGTCGACTGGTTGGACTGTTGTCGCTGTAGTATCTGTTTGTGTAAATGCCGTGAGCGCAGTACGCAGCTGTTGTGTTTCATACGCACACGGACCACCGTGTCTTGGGTGGTGTTAGGGATGTTGAGGCCTTTCTGGAGGCAACCTGCAATAATGGATAGGATAGGATAAGATCGGATAGGAGAGGATAGGATAGGATAGGATAGACAATAATTATTGCCAACAAATATACAGTCAAACCTCCTCTAAATACCACCTGTATATAGACACTTGTTTATGCATCCACATTTTACAGGTCTCCATGAGTACTGTATACTTCCGATGTTATTGAACCCTGCATACAAAGATCACCTGTGCAGAAGGACCACATTTTGTTGGTCCCTAGGGTGGCCTAATTTTATATATACAAGTTTCCCTGTACATTCAAAAGCAATATAGTGTTGAGAGATTAATTTTCACTCCTATTTAATTAATTTCCATTTAGTGATTGCCTCTAATTTAAGTTATAGCCCTTCAATGCTGAGAATACCTATTACTGCCTCGGCGTTTATGGAAATGTTTTATGTGCAAAATTAGCAGTTACACTGAAACCGATCTTGAAAGACCACTGCCATGAAAGGTGACCTGTTTTGAATGAATCCCTGGTGACAGCTCCTATATTTCAATGTAATATAACCTGTCACAATAGACGACCTGTCTTGATCACACTTTTATGGCCAGCGGGGTACCAGTACCCTATGCTGTGCTTATAACCGTAAACGTTCGGACGTCTTACCGATGGCCTGATTACAGTAGACCAGGGCTGTATGGATGTCCCCAGCTTCTTCCTTTCTATTGGACATCTCCATCATGCCCTCTGCCTGGAGGAATAACTCCTCACAACGGGTGTCTGCAAGACAACACAAAACCATCATACACCTGGCTGTTACAGCAGAAACATTGCATGCTTACGTTATGACAGCAAACTGTAGTCCAAGCCAATACAAAAACCCCATATACCAGACTGTTACAGTATAAACATTGCATGGTCACATTATGGCACTAACTACATAGTCCATGTTACAAGACGATTCTTAGTATGCTTTCTGCAACAGAATCCCTAAATTTGCACCGTAAATAATTAACAGTAATTTCTTTGATCCAGTATTTCCACACTTTTATACCTGCAGGTGAGTTTAATGCACTGTCCAGGGATGCCCGTTTAGGTTCTGCAGTAACATGGGGGGCGGTAGATGTTAGGCCATCCAGCTCATCTGGAAATAAAGAGGAACACGAAGATAGCATTTGGTGCAAATAAACCGCACAAAAACTCGCTCACTTTTACACATCACAAGCATTTTGTTATTTTATTTATTTTTTTTTTTCGTAGAGGTGGAAATACTTGAGTAATGACAATAGCAAATCCTGGTTGCATATTTTTGCAAAGATATCTTCTTGATAGTATGCTCAGATAATGACACATCCTGGCAGGGATGTACACAGACAGATTTGTCTGTGCGGTTCCCCGTTATACTTAGAAACAGCAAACCGTATGGTTTAAGTTTTCTCACTGCTCTATACTTAGTAGATATTTGTCGAACCTTGTGAGCCAACAAGACTCTCCTGAGACTTGTTCACAGTGAGTGTAGATGACGAATTGGACGATGATGTCATGTTCTCCGGTATCCTGGATAACCTGTTCTGGATCGTCCGGATGGTCTGCCCGGATTGGTTGGAGCTCAGGCTTTCTGAAGACGAGTGGGAGCGTGCATCAGCAGTGGCCCCCAGAGGGCGTGGAAAGCCAGACGGGTAGCCTCGAAAGTTGTCAATCGTCGGGGAATCGAAGGACGTACTGCTGGCTGAGCTGGCGCTGTTTCGGTCACCGCTGCTACCCCCACTGCGATAACCGGAATCCTTGTGTGACCCCAAAGATACATTATCGGGAATGTCAACTTTGAGGTCTCGCATGAGTGCTTCATTATCCTGCCATGCGCGACGGTTCTTCAGCGACTCCAAACTGCTGTTGCTGCCATGCAGGTTTCCGACGCATTTGATGGACCCTGGGTTTTGGCCAGGTGCCCCGGTCTTGGTGCGAGCTTTTAGAACGTTTTCCACGGTTTTACGACTGATGTAGGAGGAATACATGTCCTCCTCATTTGACTGCTGCTGTCCCCACTGCGACAGTACTGTACATGTCCTGGATTTGACCTCACAACCCGAATCTAAGCTCGGTCTCTTCTGGTAATGAGAAGAGTGGTGGGAATGCCCGAAATTCTGCGCCTCCAGATTGGCAGCAGATTGTCCGACCCGTAACTCGGAATTCTCAAACGACTGGCTCCGTTTCACTCCCGATGGACCATGACCATTGACATGACCGTGAGCGGATCCTTGGGGGACATGTTGATACTGGGCGGGATTCTGGATTGGCTGAGCTCCAGGTTGCCCCTGTCCTGGATACTGCTGTGGTAGTCCGTACTGGATCTGCCCTGGCTGCGATTTCCCTCTCCCGTCACTGGATATAGAGCCAAGTAGGTCCACCCCGTGGTTTCTATTCCCAGCCTGGCTGGCATAGTGCTGGGGCCTCCCCTGGGGTGGCTGGTGGCTTTTGGATCCAGATCCATTCTGAGGAGCGCCACCGAATCCATGTTTGTTCTCGCTCACATCCATAGCCGTCAGATAGCTCGCCTGACGAAAATGACCACTGCCTTTCCGGCTGTCGCCATCTAGTTCATCGTCACTATGGTAACGATCGTAACCAGGGGTAGGGGTGGTTGTTCTGGGGTTGGGGGTCATGGCACGTCGCATTGGGGTGTCCTGGGGTCCCTTTGACGCTGTAGGGTTGGGGGTTACTGCCCTGCGGTATTTGTCCCCTATATTTGCGGTAAGGTAGGGTTGGCCGCCCATGGTACCGCTGCCATCTCTGTCGTAGGATCGCTGACGTACGTGGCTGATACTGCAACTACTGCTGTTGTTGTTGTTGTGTGGAGAAGCTGAAATGACGAAAAGATTCTGTTAGAATCCAAAACTAAAAGACATCTCGTTCAGACATTATACATGTACACGTATATCCTGCAAAGCTGTATGGGGTTCCTTGTATTTTGCGACAAAGATAAAGCAGATTTACAGATAAGGTTTCCTACTGCTGGAAACATGCCTTGAAGTAGTACCCAAATCATGTCCTATAGTATGCCACACTCATGCTATTTAGTGCACTTGCTTCGAATATGCACACATTATGGTTTCTTTAGATCTTACAGCAATATAGTACCCCTTAATGGATAGGTAAAACAGCAAGGAACAGTCAATAGGAAGGACTCGAAATGCTAGCTGTGCCATCTAGTGTCTTTGAAATAAAAGCATTTTTTGTCTACAAAACTGTTGCATGACGGTTGGGTAACAATTGTAACTTATGGCATCCTTGACAACATAAACGATCCAGTATTTAAACTGCTGAGGCTGGCGAATTTCAAGTTGCATCAAATTTTGGCTA
>JAAUYG010238308.1_pt1 | contig 12404 bp, 12 predicted proteins | sample 7278091 | NCBI WGS metagenome assembly JAAUYG01 (sample SAMN14350201, study PRJNA611818) | marine sediment metagenome | isolation source: surface marine sediment (0.6m) | place: French Polynesia: Moorea | collected 2018-08
GATTTCAGTTGTTTCTCTCCCCGCGTCGTGAGAAACAAACGAACATATCATCCATTATATTCAGGGTTTTTTTTATTTTCAGACAAAATTAACAAGCAATTGTTCAGTCAGAAATGAAGATGTTTTGGAAACACTGGAGCTGTTCACTCAGCGCGACAGAATGGACCTCGCACTCACTGAGGCAGATTCACCAAGCGGGTGAGAGGTGGCAGAACCGGTGTATCGTCGCGTAGTGAACCCTGTACAGGGGTTAGAGTGCCAAGTCCCAGGGCGGCAACCCTCCACTCACAGGTCACAGCGCCTGACGGCACACGCCCATGGCACGCACACCAGGGAACGCTGAGAATGAGTCGAAGTCCAATGAGCACCACCAAGTGGAATGTGGTCACTTTTTTATGCCCTGGAGTTTGTTCTTGGACCAATCATAATGCCAGTTGCGAAGACATGTGCGGTCGCTCACACACGCACACACTTGTCCAGCAAAAGTTCATTTTGAGAGTTGTTGACGACTGTGGGACGCAGACTGGGCCCCAAAAAGGTTGCTTTGATTTGTTTGGCCAAAACAATTTTCCCATCAGTTGAACCTGTATTCATCACTTGTGTGGAAAACAAGGTGTGTTCACTCTTTGAGACAGTGGTCAGGGGTGTTTCCCCGAATGAGGGACAGTGAAGGGAATCGGAGAGAAAGTCTCCGACCACTGACTCAAGCAGTGCAAGGTGAGCAACGTTCTTTCCCGCTTCAGGCTCAATTCCCAATTCAATAAGAGATAATCATGTGGACATTGATGACGGTAGATTTTCCAGTGCGATTGCGCGTCACTGGCGGGACGAGGCTGATCGTATTGTACAGCGGGACGCGCGCTGATTGATGGCCGTTTGATTAGGTTGCGCAGTCCTGGGCTCACTGGTTCCCGTGTGGGCAGCGGGAATAAGGTGTGAGACCAGGTGACCAGGAGTGAAATGCGCAAACGTTCTTGAGGCTTGAGAGAAGCAGAAGCAGACAGCCCCAGAAAGGACTCAAGTGTTCTTTTTTCGTCAGGACCATGTATGTTTGTGCACTGCTATTGCGCGTTTTCCCGAGTCATCATTGAGATGGAAGCCGACTCACATCACTCGCAGCTCGAGCTGATGAACCCATTAAATCTACTGTGCAGATTGACGTGAATTAATCGCCGTGCAGAATGGCGCGACTATGGTTCCAGGGTTCAGGGGTCCGGGGTCAATACCCATCAGGTCCCTTCATTCTCCCCAGCACTCTTCACCTGTTTCTCTCCTCATTCATTCGCTTCGAGTCCCCATTTTCTCTTGCAGTGCCATGATTTGAGGTGCTTTGTGGTTTCTCCGCTTTTGTTGTCGCTTTCCAAAAGACGGTCTCAAGGTTGCAAACTGAATTCCCATCCGTGAAAACTAACTTGAAATACTATGCAGAACGCGACGAATTTTGATTTCACTGGGTTCGCCAAAAGGCAGGGCTGAATCTGCAGCACTTACAGTGGACGCACCGGCGCGCTGCTCCTGCCTGGAATTGATCAGGGAGACAAAACGGGATGACACAGCGGGGCAGAGGGCCTGCACTACAATAAACATTAACCTTCAAGAATGCCATCCATCTTCGAGAAGAGCAGTCGAGTGAGCGCTTCAAATATTTGCGCTCTTCCTGGGTCACGGCAATTTGTTTTTGAGCGCTGTCTGAGCACACAAAGCTCTGTTTTCCTCCGCATCTTCTTCACGCAACACAAGAAGTGAGATGAGATCCAGGTTTCTTTGTGATTTGCACTTTTCTGCTTCTTTATCACCATGCTTTTCTTGACTCACAGCATGCACAAGAACAACTGGATCTACCAGGTTCCCCAGACCAAAATAGTCTCGTTTTAGCAAAAGCAAATGTGGAAGTACAACACTTTGATTCCATTGTTTTGTGAAAATAAACTCACCATGGGTAAACTGAGTTGGAGGCGTTGGCTGTGCTGAACACCGGCAGAACTGTTCAAAGTCTGGACTGAGCTGAGCGGGTGTGTATATCCTGGGCTGTGGAGTTGGGCTGTACGCGAGACTGCTGCCCAGCTGGTGTCTGTTTTGCTCCTGAACAAGATTTTTGTCAAGATCTGCAGATAGAAGTGTCTGAATGCTTTCGACAAGTCCGCAAAACAGTTGAATTTTGCGAGGTTAGGGCACACTGAGGATGTAACTGAAAGAGGCATCTGTGATATGAGCAGAGACAGACACAGGAGCAGCGGACGGGAGGCCTCATCTGTCTTGGTTGACAGCTAACGATGACAATTCATCAGCGAGAAGAGCAATGCAACCCGCCCTCACACTCCAGAATCTCTCAGCCTGCATCAAGTTAGGGAACCGACCCCATCACAATTTTGAACTGATGCACATTTTAGTGTTTCTGTGTGTCTCTCTGTCTTCTTGTGTGAATTCCTCGTCATGTGGGGCTCGGAAAACGAGCCGTTTACAGTCACCCCTGATTTTATTGCAGCTGAGATTCACCTTGAATCTGTCATAGACAAAGGTCAGGCTTCAGAAATTAACAGGCAAAGAGATGGAACAATATGCTTTTTCGCTTTGCAGCAAGAGTTCATGCTTGTCCACTTGTCACAATCGCACTCAGGGCCAGCACCGGCGAACTCGGACTCGGACCTGACGATTCCTCAGTCAACCCCACCAAGACAAAGGGACCCCTACCCAAGAGGCAAAGCTAGATCATTGTTCAAGCGAGATCATTGTGCTGTGCGCTTTTTCATTTCGCGCAAAAGAAAGTTGGTGATACACCAGAACCAAGGTGGAGAACAGTTACATTTTGAACATCAGCTGACTCTCTCTCCCACTCGTAGCTTCTCTCACATCTCCTCTAGGACTGATGTGTGCTTCTCACAGGCTGTTTCTGTCATGTTCAACAAATTCACCTTTGCCACGGACCCTGATTTATACAAGCACGTTACCAGCCGAGGAGGACGCTTTTTCATTCAGAGACACGCATCTCTCAATTAGCTGCACAAAGCCAAGCCACACAAACAGTTCCTCCGCTTTTGTGCTGCACATTTACACTGTGTAGTTTCCTGGTGGCTCCCATTTATGCACAATTACCTGAATGGCGTTTGTAACATTGTGAGCATCAGACCTCACTGAAACGACCTGACAAGTCATGATTTTATGCATTTGTGTACTTCTCGATCCCATTCAGTTTGTTGACAGTCAGTAGTTGCGGAGTTGAGAACACAGCGAAAAACAAAAACTGACCAGATCAGTTGGCGACTGGCTTTGGCTGAAAGCTGTCGCCGTCATGCAGAGACTGATCTGAATGACCACGGGATGTTTGTCGCGCTGATCAAAGCCTCACGGAACCAGGTTTTGCTTCTGGACCGTGTGTTATCTCAACCCCTAAAGGACTGCGCCTCATTGTGGAGTCCGTTCACTGCTTCAAGTTTCTTCAAGTTCGGTGATAATAACCCTCACACTGCGACAGTAAAATCTTGCAAACGTGGTGATGGTTCCACCGCTCAGGTTGATGCTGTGGACGGGCCCCACCCTTCAACTTCAGGCATTGAGCTTTCGCATGAAGAAAAACATGAGCAAAACGCACTCCAACGGGAGTAAGATTTAGGCATTCGTGTGGAGCTGGTGCCTGTTTAGGCGCTGACAGGTTAAAGCAGATGAAGCGGTAGTGAGGTGGAGAGAGGTGGAGGTGCGTCGTTTCCCCCGGTGCAACTCTCGACCCCTTTCATTGATGTAATTAGTGGCCGCGCTGAGGGCCAGAAGGGTCCGCACATTGGTATTCAGCGTGGTGGACCGGGAGGCGCGGGGGGTGGGGCGGGGTCCCCGGCGGCCGCGCTGCACCCCGAGCTAACATACACACCCACAAACACAACGTGCTGCGGCGCTAATTCTGTGACACTGCAACTTCAACATTCAACAGCTGCACCCTCCTCCCCCGTCCACCGGGACAGATTCAAGCGCAACTGTTCCAAGGCGCTTTACATGAGAGGACCGCTTTGCTTTGCTGTGCACAAAAACTGTCACACGTCTCCTGGCTTCTAACTCCAGTCAATGGTTCATCAAAACTTTTGCGGCACGTGAGTTCACGAGTTAAAAGTTGTGGGACACAGGACTTCATCTTCTTCAGGTGTTCTCGGGACGGTTTGGCATGCGGATTGTGTCGCGTGGCAAGCTGGACCCAAGACAGTGCCCACTTCAATGTTCTTGAGTAACATCTCGGAATATCAGTCCAAGACGGAACCTCCTGTGCATATCCAAGAGATTCATGAAAACCTCTGTTCAACCGCAGAACCAGAATCAGAATGAGGCACATATATAAATTTAGCCATGATCAAGTTGCAACCAAGAACAGTCCATAGGTAGATAGCGGGAGCAATGTGATCTCAATTGGCACACAAGTCTTGCGATTAGAACATTCAGCCTGAGCGTCACGTAGGAAGCCTCGCTGCCGGCTGTACACATCAGTACAAACCTCGTAAACCGTCGCGGCACCAGCAGCTGCGATCAGCCGAATAGATTCTACACAAACCAAACACATCCTCCTCAAGACCAAGAATGTGAATACTAAAGCACCAGTGGCAAACCCTCCAAAGAAGTCCAGAATCAGACAGAAGCGCGATGTACAGAATGAGGCCACTTGTGAAACCAACGCCGTGTCATTGCGCGCAATTCGCGTGCGGCTGCCTGGCAGAATCATGATGGTGTCTCTCTGACTCTGGCAGGCATTGGTTTGACAAACACAACAGCGACAAAGTGACTGACATTTCAACTCCAAACAAACGAAATGTTCCCAACAACTGGGCACTTTGATCAATGTACCTTTGAACTGTTGTTTGCCCGGAGAGCATGTTACAGCTAGGAATTTGCTGGGATGCATTTTGGCTGTGTCTCTTTTTTTGGTTGGGAATCTTCCAGATTTTTTTTTCCAACTATGGTTGTTTGACAGCCTTCAGGTGATGGTTAGGATTGGAGATTTTCTGACTCTTTGGTGTTAGATTCCAGGAAAAGTGAGATGTTTGGACACATATATCTCCCACAGTATCCCACAGATTTGCAGGATGAGCTCACTGTGGGATGTGCCTCAGGGCATTCACACCTTTGGTGTGACTTCTATAGTTTGGCCTGGTGCTGATGTTTTGTGAAGGAGCGTTTCTGTTGACAAAATGTTTTGAGAATTGGAGCAAGTTTCATTGCATAAGTAAGCACAGAAACCTGGCTTTCGTCTGCAACACACAGATGGAATCTTGAGGCCTTGAGAAGCGTCTTTCACATGACACACTGCATGTGCGTTGGGAACGCTTCATTTCGCTTCGCAAACAGAATAAAAACGCCTGATGGATTCATTCATAGCTCTGACCATGCAGGAAAATGCCTGTACAGAAATGTCTTGCACTCACAATGACGCCTGCTCCTCCTCCCGCCCCCTCCCTGCCCCCGGTGCTGATTTATTGCTCCCAGCTCCGGAGTGATGATGCCGAGTTGATCAAAAAGCATTAGCAATGGCTTACACTGACTTACTCTGCTCGTCATTCATTGGCGCAATTTATTAATTCATCATATTGTGATAATTCTGCTCAAGGTGCCTGAATGTGTTTTTTCAGGGGTGAGGGAGGAGGATTTTAGCGCTCTGCACTGCATTTTCCAGTCTCATCACCCTCATGCAGTCAGAGTGTCCTCTATCTGGCGAGAATGTTTCCACACAGTTCACAACAGAATCGTCTAAGTGGCCAACATTCGCTTTCATAGGAAGCAAGAAAAATGTTGAAGATCCCACAGAAACACACGAAGTGGGCCGCGCAACTTAACAAACGGTCAAAATCACAGAGCGCTCAGCTCGACTATCCAGATATTATGTCTGCGCGCACGTGCGTCTTACCTGGATCTGTTTCTGCGAGATCATCAATCAGAATCGCGACCGGGACCTGATTGCAATCACGTCTCTTCATCCGCGCTATCTCCACTCCGACAATTATTGCTTATTAATATCAATTAATCAAATTCTTAATCACGGTGGCTTCTGTCAATAGATGCGCAGGCACGATCACAACTCAACTACTACTCTGCCACAGTGCACAAATCACTCACACTTCTTCTTTTCTTTTGAGAGAGAAAAGGGCCAGGAACACTCCCCAAAGAAACCTATCAGAGGATAAAATTTGGAACATCGCATCCCCAAGATGAGCACACGACTTCAATCAAAAAGTTTCACATCCACAACATTTGTTCCTCAACAAGAACTTGATAGAGAAACTCGCCAATCACACGAGGGATGGGGGTAATGTGCGCATCAATAATAGATGGGTATAATTTCCATGTAAATAACACTGGACAGAATCCATAACTCGACGTAATATTCACATCATATCCGTCCAACACAAAGCAAATAAATAATTAGTGGAGATTGAGTTAGATGACCCGGGTCGGAGGGACGTCCTTCCCACCCTCCCCGCCCCGAATCCTCACACTGATGTGACACGGAATTTAGACCACATCGCGACGGGAATTCTTCACCGTGAACATAACGCGCACAAAAACCTGAGAACAGCTTTGGGGAAATCTGTTTTGCTTTTTGCCTTTTGATCCTGAGTAAAATACGAAGTGCCTCAAATTGAAGAAAAGATATACATCTGTAGGCTTATGTAGTCTGCCACAAGTACCAATGTCTTGCGACTAGGTATCCACATGTGTTTTATATATATCTTGTGTGAGAAAACCAAAAAAAATCCCCATCGTCTCAAAATGGAGGGGGACCAACACTCGTTCAAAAGGATGTTTCTTGTGGTGCTTTCAGGAAGCATTATTCTGCGTGGAGAGGGAGAGTGTGCGCAGAACAATGGGGCGGCAGGTAATGGTGGCATGACCTCTATGAATAACTAAACACGGATGAGCTGCGCGACACGGAACAGACAATCCGTCAAACCGGCGCGCACGTGCGACCAATCATCCGTCTCACAAATCACGTATTTGTCCTGTCAAGTGCCTTTCCGGGATTCTCTCACTCACAGACAAAAAAGAAGAACTGAGAATGTCCCAACGAAAACATTCTGTTTTTTTTTCTCGCTTTCCTGCATGAAGGCGCCCACGCACATTTGCCTTTATCTCGGCGTCTGTCTCTCCTTCCGAGAAATTTCAGAAATTATACCAACCAAGACGCAATCCCACAAGAGTTTTGGTGTTACGTGCCGTTAAACGGAGAGGAGTAATTGATTTTCACGGCGCTCGTTTCTCAAGCATGTACACTGGGATCGTGGGACGCGGGGACTGGAGAGACGCCCGGGGACGCCGGGGTTACAACACACATAAATCCTGCCTGTGCTCGGTCGCGGGGGACAACCAAAATACGGTGCGGCTTCGCCACAGCTTCATTCGAGTTGCGGTTTCGTATTAATAGCGGATTAAGGGGTCGATGTGCTTGACCTGCGCAGTTGACCAAGTGGCAGGTTTTGGAAACATTGCGGCTGCGTCCTGAGGGAGGGATGAGTTATGGAGTTGTATGAATGAAAATGAGGCCTGTGTGTCACGTGCTTCATCTTCCCCGTCAGGTTTCTTCCCACTTTCCTCACGCAATGTCTTTTCCCGTCCTCCTGGTTTAGTCTCTTTCATTACGGTGCAGGATTTCGCCTTGCCCATACAGTGACCACTGCTGAAGACATGATGGGGCTCAGGACTCTCAGCGTGGGAAGCTGTTCTGTCTCTTCAGTCACCGTTACTCTTGGTCAGCACTAATCAAGTCCGGCCTGTCCATTCAATTGCCTGTTTCAGATTTAATTGGAGAATTGTCTCAATCGCGCCTCAGCTGGGTGGCGTGAAATGACACGGAGGGTTAATGTTCTGTTAACTGAACATCAAACCTCATCAAAACTGCATCAAAACAATAGCCGACCGGCCGTACTTTCATCATTAATGACCCATAAAACCCGTGGAATGCATGAGACTGCAGAACAATGGGCGGGGCGAAGATGTTGTCTGATTGCTCGAGCTCTATTGATCACTCTGTGAAACAATCATGTAGAAAGTATTGAACCCGTGCCACTGAGCATGGCCTGTTGCAAGCTTCTTATAGATATGGGGCCGATACAAGATCTGTTGATTAATTCTTGGCCGGGTAGCATGTTTGAGCCCAAAAAATCCCCACCCCAGCAACGCCACTGCAACTCCAGCGATTCTGCTTCTCTGTAGTTTCTCAGCGCTTTCTCAAGTGACAGAATCTCTTCGAGATGAACATGAAAACTTTGAAATGCCTGCAGTTTGTGAACCTGTACTGAACACAGGATGTGTTTCGTGGAGGGCATGGAGCTGTGGGGATCTGACCCGGAGGAGCCATTCACGCCGCTTCCCGCCATCACACTGTTCTCACTGTTAACGAGACCACAGACAACTCGGCTCAATAAAACCGTCGTTCGCTGCGATCTGAGACAAGACTGAATCGTGAATGCTCTGTGTTCATTGTGAGTGCTGATCCCTGTACATGCAGCACAACACTTCTGTTTCACTTTCTTCCCGGAGTCCTTTGATCAGATTGATGTTTGTTTCTTCCATAGAATGAAGGCATGAAGCCCGATCAGAGCGCAAAAGCCGACTACTCAAACTGGAGTGTTGTCAGCATGCGTGGCTCTGCCGGGCCAGGAAGGAAGAACAGATCCCGAATTCCCGAGACGGACTGACCCAGCCTGACCCTGATCGGGCTGATAACATCGGGTCACTTCCCTCAGCAAGACAGCGGGTAACTCTGACTCAGCACTCCTCCTTGGCCTTGTCCATGGACGTGCATGGATGACCAGTCACAGCATTCTTTTTCTGATGTGCGTCACGCCATAGCCAGGTCGCTGAAAGACGTTTCAGTACAGAGTGTCAAAACTGACGTGTAAAACACGGTAACAGCTTTCAGGACGCGCGACCCTGACCTCTGCGGTACATCGGGTCAGGCTAAGGTGGAGCCCCGGGAGCCCACAAACATGTGTACACGGGATGAATGGCTTTGATACGGCAGCTTTCAGATACCAGCCGCGTGAAACTGCACTGGAACATTGCGTACACTCGCCGAATAAGGATTCTCAGCCATAACAATTCAGCCTCTCCAAAATTTAGTTGGCACAACTTGTCACCAAACAGAATGAATGAACGAAAAAGAACAGTTGACACAGTTAGATAAGACAGTGTCCACCCAAATCCTGGTCAGGACAGGAGGGTGTGTCCACTCTGAACCCGAGCAGCTGTGGAGCGTGAAGCTGCATGTTAAGTTGCAGCTCTTGACCAAAATGGATGACCCCTGGTCGTGACCTCAGTGCTCGGAGAGGTGATCCTCCTGCCCCGGGGCTGAGTCACGTGCAGCTGCGCTCAGCTGATTTACGCAGCAGCACCCACCACGGGGTCGCTTTGTTTGTCACCACAGATAAGCCCCGAATGACCAAAGATTACCAAATTCGTTTTGGTCCCTTTTCTCTGCACATGCAATTTTGAACTGCAACAGAAGGAAGCAAAGTCAGTTCTTTCCGGGTACAATCACAAAAATCATGCAGCTGTGCAATTGATGCAATAAAAAACAGAATTGGAAAGGCAACAAACAGAGCAGGGGGATCAGTGTTGCGGCTCAGACAGGTGGCCGGAAATGTGGACCATCATTCCACCTAGGTAAGATGAACGCGTAATTGAGTCATCAAGTCTTGTAAACCCAGACAGAGCTGTTGTGCGAGCTGTCAGGACTCGACCCTCTGCCCCAGCCTGTCGCACCAGTTGCACGCCGCAGTGACACGGAGTGTTGTGGACGCCCTGTTGATGACAGTCACAGCGCGATGCGACAATCAGAATTCACCTCATGTCACAGGAGAAAAACACATGTATTATCCCCAGCGACCTGTCCTAACTGAGCCTGCAGTGTCACCATTGCTGTCTCTCATTGCCTCAGAGATATATACTGGCCTTCACACCAACACCATTGTTGCGAAACACCTTGAGTCTTACTTGACTTTCCACCAATGTCAACCTCATGAGAAACGAATCTTGGACTGACATCACAACATGGCCAGAAACCTGCTCTTGTCTGCAGGTCCAAAAAGAAACGTGACTGAACGAGTGCTGAAACTCAGTCTCACAGGAAAGAACAGCGGACATGATGCCACTTCAGAGAACGAAACAGGGAAACAATGAACTGGGCCTGTTCAGCAAAGCCTGAGTAATAGAGAGACAGAGAGACAGGGGCATCAGTGGAGTGAGAGGCTTGAGAGCCGCGGACCGAGCTTCAATCATTCATCACGGAGTGTCTCCCATTCACAGCAGTCAGGGACCCATTCTTAATTCCATCAAATCATCCACAATTCAATTTCTTCGCCATTTGATATTTGAACTTGACTTGGCTTCCAGCTCCTTAGAGTGTCGCTATTCCTCGCACTGCCACTCACTGTGCTCCTCTGTTAGCTTGCGGAGTGCGTGCACTGTGTAGGTCTTCTTTCAGTCAGTGTCATCCGCATTTTCTCTTTCTTATGGGAAGGATGTTGGGTTTCTGACCATGCTTATTCTGCGCCATTGAAGATTTTCAACAGATACTTTGCAGACATTCCTATCGAAAGTTTTACAAATTACGAAAAAGTGTTTCAGAGAATCTTTTCACAGGAAACCATTCTGATGCAACAATAAAATTTCCACTTGTGCATTGGTCAGCGGTGCAGTAAAGTCAAGCCAGTGGAGGCTTGCAGCACAAGAGTTGGACGTTCTGGTTGTGTCCACTTGGGCTGATTGTGGATACAATTGTGGATAGACACCAGAGCTGGATGCAGGACCTTTGACTCTGCGAGGTGCAGGATGCTGTGTATGAGGGTGGAGGGTCGGGGCGAGGCCAGGGCGGGGGCCGCGGCAATAAGGGTAATACGAGCTGTGCACTGTGCGCCTCATTTGCCGCAGTCAATGCGCCGCCTCCATCCATCACGCCGCCTCTTCTCCTCCACAACACACAATCCACAATCCTGACTCCAGAATCCAATCTTTCAGTTTCTCTTTCTTTTCCTTCTTCAGTGTCCACAATAAAACTGAAGTTACAGAATGGTCTTCCAGTGACCATGTTTGAGGATTTTCTGAGTTCCTGACACTGGCCAATTTCTGTCATCGGGTCCGTTACGAGCAGGGCGCAGATGTACATAAGCAGCGGCTTTCAGATTGAGCGGGTTCCTCTTCCTGCGGGGGTGATGGGCGACTCCACAATGTGAAGAAAACCTGGGCTCTTTCTGCCTGTAATATGGTTCGACTTTGGTAGAGTTGACCACAGTTGTTGCTCTTGTTACGGCAGTACTACCTTCAGCAACAGACCACTGCACACAAAGACAAAGGCAGAGCGGCCCAGAGCGGTGCACAGCAGTGTCAGCGTAAGATTGAGCACAGTGCGGTGCAGCGGAATCCCGCGACGGGTGGGGCGCGTGATCTATCGCCCGAGTACCGACCTTCTACATGATCATCACCGGATAGCATGGTCGGCCCACATTACGCTGCAGGACCTCGCGTCCCTGTGGGCTCCTCCTGACAGAAGGTCCAAACAAGCAGAGGACTGTCCACGCCACGCCACTTCTGTCGTAACATTTCTGGTCATTTCAGCCATGGTGAAGAGAGAGTTTTTTGGTGTTGCGTCAGACATATGAATTTCAGTTTTTGCCTGCGCAAGGCTCAACCGAAATTAAGATTTTCGCAGGATGAAGGTTTGTTGTCACCAAAACTGCCAAATGCCCATGGTGTACAAGGCGAATATCTTTTCCATCCTTGCCCTGCAATGTGTCCCGACGCTGGTCAGGACATTCTACTCAAAACTGTTTGCTCATATTCACTGTTGTTTAACCAAGGATACCACTTTCTCACAACCACTTCCCTAATCCAAACAGTAAGGTGCGAGGAACAGTGGAATTCATCCAAACTATCGCGTTATCCTCTTCAACCTGTCGGTTCAGATGAGAAGCCTGTCCGTTCTGACAGGTGGACAGATATTTGAACGTCTTGATTTCCCAGACAAAGCGCTCTGCCTGGATTCATGCAAAATTTATCCTGTCAAGTTGCGGAAACTACCAGCGGTGGTGGGAGGCAGAAAGTGTAGTTGTGAACCCAAAGTGCGATCTCTGCCCAGTGAGGAAAGACCACCCTCCCGCCCGATTTCCTTTTGTTGTTCCGCCGAGACAGAAGCATTGCGTGAAGCCGCGTGTGCAACACACATTGGAAGACCCACTGTCCACAGTGCCGTCCCCTTGCTTCAAGTTTGATGAATCCCTCCCTTCACCAAGACAGAACCCATGCGATTCTTGCGTCACATCCATTTGGCTTTTCGACGAATTCTGCAGGAAACAACAAAGAGCCTCACAGAAGTTTTTATTCTGCTCAACTCTCCAGCAAAACTGACACACGGTGAAGAGAGCCGACACAGTGACACA